>OGOO01003114.1_pt1 | contig 11065 bp, 10 predicted proteins | sample 1552651 | NCBI WGS metagenome assembly OGOO01 (sample SAMEA2580118, study PRJEB22360) | human gut metagenome | biome: human gut; feature: human-associated habitat; material: faeces | place: Denmark | collected 2008/2010 | reverse complement strand
TAGTTGCGAGCACATTCGTACATACTGAATGGACCATAAGTGGCAAGAGCTTTTTGCTTCATGTCTTTAAGCTGTACATCGGTGAGGGATAGAAATCTCTTTACCGTTTTGTAATAAGATTCTTCACCGATACCGTCACTCAGAAAACCGTTTTCACCGTTGTGTACCACATCTACTATACCGCCCACAGGTGTGCATACCGGTATACAGCCAACACCAATAGCCTCTATCAACGAAATAGGCATCCCCTCATACGAGGAACAAAGTGCATAAGCATCTCCCATTTTAAGGTATTCAAGCGGATTGTGCAGTTCTCCAAGTAATTGTATTGCTTCATCGTTGTACGAACGCAATTCCGCGGTCATCTGTGCATCACGTTCACCTCCGATAAACAATACAGTGAGGTCGTATCCTTCCCGTTTTAACCGCATTACCACACGTGCCAAGAGAGTTTGCCGTTTCACAGGGTCAATACGTGCGAGACTTATCAGTACTCGCGTCTTATTTGTATGTCTATACTGTTTAAATTGTTCCTTGACCTCGTCTGAAACAAGCATACCAGCATCCACATTGCGCCCATTGAAAATCATAGGAGCATCCATTCCATAATATTTTCGGAAGCTATGTAGTGATTCGGCGGAAATGGTAATGGGTGTAATCCACCCATGATGAAAACAGAACTTCCGCATTCCGCTGCTGATAAAGGAGCCTCCGGCTTCTTTATCAGCAGCGGAATGCACTGTATGACAGTGCATAACGCCATTCTTTCGCATGATTGCGAAAGCAATATACATAATAGCACGCAAATGCGTGTGCACCACATCAGGCTTTTCTCTACGGATATATCTATATACTCTAAATAACAAACCGATGTCAAGTCCCATCCGTTTGTTCATCGATACCACCCTTACATTATTCGATACCTCTTTCAAATAGAAATCCACCTTGTCAAGTGAGTGCAAAACCATCAATGTCACATCATGTTCTTTCGACAACTCATTGCACAAGTCAACCACAAACCGCTCTCCGCCGCCACTGCTAAGTTGAGGAATTATTTCTAAGATTTTCATTCAGATTGTTTTTTAATTTTTTTATTGTGATCCTAATACGTGTAAACTAACGAAACATGTCAGAAAAAGACGTACCCTTCCCATACCAACCTCTTATAGAAGGCATAGAAAAGTTTATAACAGATAGGAAGGATTGCCAAAAGCATCAAGATTCTTTTCTCGCGTGTCATCTTGAAATTAGAATAATAATAACCCACAACAATACAAAGAGGAAAATAGCTCATCATTATGAAACGTATAAAGAGCCATACCGAAGTTTCTTGGAAGAAAAACAGACTGGCAATATAAGTTATTGCATACCAATAGATGAACAATGCCTTTATATACCGTGGAACATCAATTTCTTCAAAAACTATCTTCTTAGTCATAAGAGCCAAAGATGCGTATACCGGCATATAGGTTATCATTTGGTTCAGTTTACCAAAAATATTCGACTGCCGCATTGTGCCGCTCGCATATCCCGTCATCGAGCTCCCTATATTCATGTCTGCTATATCAAAACCGATGAGTCCGTTCATAATAATATAATCCAGCAGTAAAGTAGTCACAACGGTCAGGAAAGGGAATATGACAAGACTGATTTTTACCGTTTTCCTATTCAGATAAAAAGGTGTTACCGAAAGTGCAGCAATCGAAAACAACATACTTTTGTGAAAGAAGAATGAACAGAAAATCAACAAACAACCGAATAGGAATGACAATAACCTATTATGAGAGGGCCTGATAATGAATGAAAAGCCAAAAAACAGTATGGCAATTCCCAAATTTCCGCGCATTACTGAAATAATGTTGATATAAAACAGCACAAATATCAGCAATCCTATCCTCACATCAAGTTTGAGCCGTTTTATTGTCCATAACGACAAAATCACCGTTCCGCTCCACACTATAAACCGCCATACCAGATAGTTTGAAGTGACATTCCGTATCAACCAATAGTAAACGGGTTCAAGATGCACGTTTAATCCGGTTGAACAGATACGTTTGAAAAGCCCCTCGTAGTGATAGAAATCGTTGTCCGCATAGCCGAAAGTGCAAAACAGTATCAGCAGGACACCGTATACTGCATAATCCAAGATGTCTGTATATCGTTTTCTAAATTCACAGCCATATCTATACACATTCGGAAACGGATACAGCATAAGAAAAAACAGAAGTATATTGAACAGTACCGGAACTGCCTCGTAATGATATTTCATCGTTGTAATTTATTAGGTAAATAAAATAGGACACATTCATACTAACACAGAAATTTGGTGTATTTGCATCCGGCTATAATCACACTTGATACATAGCAGACGATGAAAGTGCCCACGAAGGCGACCAACGGAGTTAACTCTTTGGTATACAAAAATACCCCCCCCATTCTATAATAGATAAGTCTCAGAACTATTTCTTGCATCACATATATTCCCATCGAATTCATTGCGATACTTCGGCATACAGTGTATAGTTTTCCATTGCATCTGTCTTCCAGTTTTATAAATACAGCGACATAGATAATTGTGACTAATCCATAGCTTACCATTTTAAGAGTATGGTGGACAAACAGGATTAAAACTTTTACTTTCAAGTCCGATGCCAGTTCCGGACGCATCCCGTCCATTCCCAAAACCAATGTTACCGCAATGAATAACCCCATATAAACAGCCGATAAAATGCATATTGTTGACCAATTGACAGTTCTCAGCCGCTCACGATTTCTAAAGAAAATTCCACCAAGATGGAAAAAAAGCAGATAATAAAGCGATTGATTAAAACGGAACGGAATTCCCGGCCAAGGCAGAATAGCAATAATCATGAGTACTAACATCAAGTTACGTCCCTTGAGACAGTGCTGTATGCCATATTCCATTAAAAAGCACCAAAAGAGCATCGGAAGAAACCAAAGATGTCCGTATCCCCCAATAATTTTCCAAAAATGTTCCAGATTAAGAAGTTTTGACGGACCAAAGAATATCAATGTCATGATAATGCCCCAACACATACACGGTACAAACAGCCGTTTCAGCTTACCGGCTAGTAATAATCGGAAAGAAATGACTTTCTTTTGGAGCGAAAAGGCAAATACATACCCGGAAATCAGGACAAAAGTTTCCAGCATCCCACTGTATGCCAGTTTTCCTCCCCAATAAAATCCTTCATTGGGTTGGGCGTAGGAAGGCATATCCCAACCACCGCAATAGGGCGCAAGAGCATGATAGAGCACGAGCAGAATGATTACGAACGTCCTGATAATATCTATTTCCTTAAGTCTTTCCATATATTTTTAAGGTATTTGAATATGGGATATACACCAAGCAAAGAACCGAAATACTCGATTTTACTGAGAGTACGCATCTTGCTGTGACGAATGACTGTAATACTGTTGATTTCCGGATATGTATTGTGCCAAATCCGACGGATTCGCGGCATCAGCATATATCTATCAAGATACATTCTTGAACCAACTTTCAGCGCATTTATCTCGTCTGTATACTTTTCATAAATACCTTTGGAGCGAAGAAAGGTGAAAATCAGATCAAGATTCTCCTTACGCTGATTGAGTTTATTAATCTGGATCTCAGCACTGCCATAACTTGTAATTGACGCAGGATTAAAAAAATAGTAATAAAATGGTTTCATCAAGTATCCTACATTCCGGCTATTCCAAACCAATTGGATTATCGTCGCCAGATCCTCGTTCATATTTTGCCTTGGAAATGTTATCCCATCGTAAAGACTACGTTTGATCAAAGCGCCGCACAAGCTCCCCATCAACCGCCCGCAAAGCAATGATGACATCAGGAAGTCTTTATTATTGGTAGAAACCTTGCGCGGGGCGGAAGCATATGTAGAAACACCATCACTACGATAGAAATCATAAAAGACCATATCGTAATGGCCGGATAGGGCAAAAGTATATAGTTCCTTTATGGCATGCACATCCATCCAGTCATCGCTATCGCAATGAACCGTGTAATCACCAGAGGCCAATTGAATCCCTTGTCGTCGAACAGCGGCCTGCCCGCTGTTCGACGACAACCTCTCAATTCGTGTCAGCCTCTTTCGATGCGGATATTTTTCCAGAGTTCTCTGCAAGATCTCCACCGACTTGTCTGGAGAACAATCATCCACAAAGATGTATTCAATGTCATCAAACGTTTGGGCGAACAACGATTCAGCGCACCGCTCAATATATTCCTCTACTCTATAAATCGGTACAATGATTGATACTTTCGGATTATCCATGATTTTTAGCTGTCAGTTTTTTTAATTGTTCTATTCCAAGGGCAATTAAATAACTCAATGTTATGAAGATAACAAAAGTGATTAAGTTTGAAATTACCCCCCCCAGTTTTGTGTTATAAAAGCTACTGTTTGTTCTGATAAAATCCCTGAACAACCACAGAAAAGGAGCGTGTATAGCCATTATCGTGAGTGAATTAGCTCCCAAAGATGCCAATATTCTGTTTGTAGTTGTTATCTTGTTGAAAGGCTTGAAATTCAACAAAAGATATATGGCACAGAAAGCTCCGGCATAGAATATAAACGGGAAACTGGAAAATTTCAGTTGCGAAATATCAAATTGATAATGTGCCAAACGGCAGAACGCTATGGCTATGATATATCCGGCTATAGCAATAACGGTTGCTTTTTTAATTGCCCCCTCTGCTTGTGTCAGCCCTTTGTCGTTCATCCATTTGCCGACAGCATAGAATGGCAAAGAGAACAGCCCCTGCCCGATATAAAACGGCAAATTGATCTTGGAATATGCGACAGCCAGCCCAATTACAAAAGAAACGATAAGAATAACGTTTTTTCCTTAACGGTTTTGTCCCAAAAATAATATATGACACATATATAAAAAAGAGCGACCAAGAACCACAACGGACCATCAAATGCGGCGATATGATGGATGCTCAGTTTATCAAGCGGTATTCCCTGCAACCCCATGCTAAAATAAAATACAGCGAATATCAGAGAATATTCCCCAAAGGGAATAAGCAACCGTTTTGCTCTTGATTGAATAAATCCTTGTTTGGGATGATAAAACATACCGGCCAAAAAGAAAAACAAAGGCATATGGAAAATACAAATTTCCTTTATAAGGATTGCGGTGGCATGTCCCCAAACGACAAGGATTATGCCGATGCCTTTAAGTATGTCTATACGAATGTCCCTTTCCATTATTTCAAAAGTTTAAGTTCCTCTTCCTTTCTTCTGCAAGAAATACATCCGCAGCACTATAATCTGCCCAAAGAACTTCTTTGTATTTTTCCTCTTTATCTGTTTCACTGATAGTACGTTTCTGCAAACCGATATTATCGAGAAAAGTAATCATGCAGTTGTCCTTATCTCTATTGACAGCAAAGAACGGCATATGAAAAAACGAGCGCATGAAACGAACCGCCGGTAACAAACATTGCAATTTGACCAAATTAAGGAATTCCAAAAGCCCCGTAACAAGCTGCTGTTTAAAAGGATACAAACCGCAACGGAGTGTATTGTATACTGTTGCCACCACCTTTATTCCCTACATTTTATTGTTTTTTTAAGAACATGAATTTATTTGTTACCGTACTGATTACGAACCCTCTTTCTTTAGCATCAAGTCCGAATTTATAGATAACAAGTCCGGAAATGATAAGACTGGTCAATACGACAAGTATATGGCTACCCCAGCTTGAGGTTAGAAATTTATGCAAAAAGAATGGGACCGGAATGATGCAGACCGACACCCAAAGACACCTAAACATCACTTCCACGACATACCTCCTAACCGGGAAATTCACTTTGTGTTTGAGATAGAATATTCTGTAACAGTGAGTAATGAAATTGATGGCAATTCTGACAATCACCGCATAGACGGGACTGCAACCGAACTTGAACAATATATATATAATCGGAATATTCATAATTATCATCGAAGAAACGGTAAACTGATACTTGGCTATATTGCCTATTGTTTCAGATGACACCCAAAGACTTCCGGATAATGCATCAATAAGCAGGAAGATGAGATAAAGCTGAATGAACTGTACTGTATATTGAGGGACACAGACAAGCCATAACTCGACGACAGGCCGACAAATCAAAATCAACGGATAAGCGACGAAAAAGAGCAGGAAATACGAGAATTTTGACGAGCGGAAAACAAGTTCCAGAAATCTGGATTTATCCCCTGAAAAATAGGACTGGACAATCTGTGGCTGCACCGCTTTCTGAAAGTTTGTAACCAAAGTATTGACAGCACTGAACACTTGCGAGGCTACCCCCATTGCCGCATTGACAGCAACCGTGAAAAAAATATTCAAAAGTATTGATATGCCTTGTATGGATGCGACATGGGCTATACCGCCGAAAAGGCTCCATGAAGAAAAGAAAAGCATTTCTTTCAGCAGCTTTCTGTCAAAATAGAACCGGAATCTGCAAGTCGTGAAATTACGCTTGCAATAAATGGCATAAATGATATTCAACAATATCCCAACGGTCATAAGGGCAACGGCGTACAACACCAGACGATTGTCTTCAGCCCAGAAAAGGAGAAATACTGTTCCCAATTTTGCCATTACCTCAATGATGCTGACATAAGCGAAAAAAGACATCCTCTCATATGCAATAATGCTCGACTCATCAGGAATCCTGATAAAATGAAGACAAGCGGTCACTACAGAAATATGGTACACAACCCGTGCTGCATCTTGTGTTTCCGGAGGAATATTCAATTTTGTTTCAAAGAAATAGAGCCCCACAGTTTCCAATACGAAGCCGATAAATACCGCTATTGCAAAATGTATCAGAAGACTCATGGAATAAACCCTCGAGACTCTGTCATGATTGCCTTTTCCCAATTCCACGTTCAGAAAACGTTGGGTGGCTTTTGTCATTGCGGAATTAATAAAAGACAGAAGTGCGATAAAGCCGCCAACAACATTGTATACTCCAAAATCGTTCTCTCCCAACACTTCCAATATAATCCTGGAAGTATATAGAGATACGGGCATCATTACGAATGTCCGTATATAAAGCATTAACGTGTTGCGTGCTATGCGTTTGTTTGATGACTGCATTTATAACTATCCTACATTTTTTAATCTCAATTGCAACCTGAATGACAATAGAGTGTCAGGGGCAAATCAATTGGTCTGATGGTATATAGAAGCTAACTTTTCCACACCGTCTGCAAGCGTGAACCGACTGGATATTACTTTTGATTTTCTACCCATCATTTCTCGGACTTCACGATTATTGACAAGTATCTCAATCCTGTCAGCAAGCTCTTCAACATTCTCTTTTTCAAAAAGATATCCGTTTTCTCCCTCATGTACGATTTCAGGAATGCCCCCAACTCGTGTACCAATAACAGGCAACGAATAGTTTAGGGCCTCCATAATACTAAGAGAAAGTCCTTCTGTACGGGAAGGCTGCAAGTAAATATCAGAAATATTCAAAATATCATTAATGTCATTTCGTATTCCCAAAGACATAATCTTTCTATTCAATCCGGCCTCGGCAATCAATTGCCTCAAGCTATTACTGTCTTCAGAATTTTCGCTAATTCCGATGACAAGCACTATTATATCGTTTTTAAGTCTGTTGGAGTCCATCAGACTCTGAATACTTTTGACAAGTATATCGAATCCCTTGATACGAATATTGAATCCGATTGTAGTCAACACGACTACCCCCTTTGGTATGTCCAATGTTTTTTTCAGATTTGGGTTGACAATCTTTTTTTTCCGGACTCCCAAGTATAGGACTTCACTCTTTGAAGAAAAACCTACGCCTTCAATCATTTCTTTCTTTACGCCACAACTGACACAAAGGAATCTTTCAAAAGGAAAAAAACAGAACTTCAGATATAATTTTTTAAGTTTGTTGGAAACAAAGATTTCACTATGACGGGTTGAAATAATCCGAATCCGGGGAAACAGAATTCGCAAGAATGGTGCAATAAGATAACTTCCAAAATGAAAATGAACAATGTCTATTTTCTCACGTTTGATGACACCTATCACAAATTTGAAATATTGAAATGTGGAAATGCTTTGTTTACAAAGTATTACCCCCCCCACTTATTGATGTCATTTACATAGTTTTCACTGATTGGCATCGACTCGTATACAAAAATAAATTTATCAACACGGCATATCTTGACCAATTCAGCGAAGTAGGATTCTACTCCGCCGTATTTAGTCGATTTCATACCTGTCAGTTCTAAAATATTCATATATTCACTATTTTTTAAATATTCCACAAAAGTCCAATATCACCTTATCCTCTCGCCATTCTAATTCTTTGAACGGAGTGTGTGCTGTAAGGAATACCACGATGTCCGCCTTGTCGTAGGCTTCTTTGTAATCTGTTAACTTGAACACATGGTGCTCCTTTACATTGGGTTCCACAACCAGGATATTGGCATTATTGCAACTCTGCATCACTTTCGTGGTAATATATTTTGCAGGACTCTCGCGCAAATCGTCGATATTCGGTTTGAAAGCCAACCCCATCATGGCAACGCACGGTTTCCGATGATGTTTCAGTTCAAATTCCAGCATGGCATTTTTCACTTTTTCTGCGCACCAAAAACTTTTGTAGTTGTTAATTTCACGGGCATCGGCAATCAATTTACTCTCTGCTGGAAAATCAGCAGTGATAAAATAAGGGTCAATAGCTATACAATGACCTCCCACGCCACAACCAGGCTGCAAGATGCTAACCCGCGGATGTTTGTTGGCAAGATTGATAAGTTCCCACACATTGATACCGGCCTTGTCACAAATCAAGGAAAGTTCATTCGCAAAGGCTATTTGTACATCCCGACTGGAATTCTCCGTCAGTTTGCACATTTCAGCAGTACGACAGTTGGTTCTATGAAGTGTTCCCTGCACGAATTGAGAATAAAATCCAATGGCCTTATCGGTAGATTCAGGATTTAAACCGCCTATGACCCGGTCGTTATGTATCAGTTCGTAAATCACATTGCCCGGCAATACACGTTCGGGACAATAAGCCACATAAATCCTATCTTCCAATTCAGGACGTTCGCTGAAAATGAGGCGGGCCATCGCTTCGGTGGTGCCTACGGGTGAAGTGGACTCGATGACATAAAGGTCGCCTTCCTTTAATAATGGCAATACGGCACGTGTAGCGGCTTCCACATAACTAACGTCCGGTTCATGATTTCCTTTGAACGGGGTGGGAACTACCATAAAATAAGCATCGCTCACCTCCGGCTTTATGGAAGCTTTCAACGAGCCGGCATTCACCACCTCCTGCAACATCTCCTCCATACCCGGCTCAATGATATGCAGATGTCCTGCATTCGTCATATCCACTACCTGGGGGTTAATATCAACTCCTGTAATCTGAATGCCGTGCTTGGCGGCGATAATGGCTGTGGGCAATCCGATATACCCCAAGCCCATAAAACAAGCTTTCATTATCAATCTGTTATATAAGTTATTAATCTTTTAAAATTTCTTTCCGAGTACAATTGAACAGAATGTGTTCAACAGAATTTTAAAGTCGAACCACCATGAGCGATGTCCTAAATAATAAAGGTCATATTCCAAACGTCGGAGCATCTTCTCCATCGTATCCGTATAGCCGTTATATAGTGTGGCATATGATGTTACGCCCGGACGGATTTGGTAAAGATAAGTATATCGCTTGTCGTGTTCAAGTATCTGGTCGATATAAAACTTACGCTCCGGACGTGGACCGATGAATGCCATATCGCCACGCAGAACATTGTAGAGTTGGGGTAATTCATCCAAATGGTGCGCCCGGATGAAACGACCGGTCTTAGTCAATCGGGAATCATTTTCACCCCCGGTATGACTAAGCTGCGGTCCGAACTTCTCGGCATCCAGACGCATGGAGCGGAATTTGTATATGTAGAACGGGCGCCCGAATCTGCCGATACGTTCTTGCTTGAAGATGACACTTCCTCCATCTTCCCTGCGAATGGCAATGTAGCAAAACAGGAATAGCGGAGAAAAAATGATCAATGCAATCAATGACAGGATAAAATCACCGATACGCTTTACATTGCGCGCAAATGCGGACATTCCATCGGGAATGAAACTGTCCCGTGGCACATATTGGCTGACATGTGTGGTGACAATTATTGCATCATCATTCGGGTCATCCTTTTTCAGCTTATGCAACCACTTCTGATAAGCATTAAAATTTATTGTATCTGCCATTTTTAACTTTATATAGGTCTCAGTTTGTGAACCTACCTCAACAGAACCTTGCAACAATGAAACAAGGGATTCTCCGGATGTAACCGTACACGGCATCTGAAGACAGTCTGAGTAACTACGAAAATTCATGTAGCCTTGTTGTTTATCAAAAAGACGTAAACCGTATGCGGAATAACCGTATGCACACCATGCACCGATCTGTTTATTCCGATACAAGTGGATATAAGAACCATCATTTTGATTTTCGTTTTCCCTTATAAGATGAACATTCATAAAAGTATATTGTTTATAATTTATCGTAAGCACAAAGCACTATACATTTGACTAATAATCAAGAGGTTTCCTGATCGCATCTATTCTATTTCACCTAAGACATACTTGTGGGGGCATGACGAAGAAGTTCCATTCCTCACACGAAGGACAACAGAATCTTTGATAGAGGAACAATCGTGATTATCGTCAATGTTGTTAATGCAGCTTCGTATCCGACCACTGTCTGGACCAAAGCCATAGCTGTTATGGCATGAGCCGTAGTGAAACCATGCATAACAACATTGGATATAAAAATATCAGTGTCTTTTATTCTAAGATTAAAGATTATACCAAATCCTGTTGATTGTACAAGTCTTGTTGCAATTTAGTCAACGGACGTAGATGAATGTCCGTTTCATTCTCCAGAAAACCAAAAATGATACGTTTCTGAAGGGAAGGAGTTATGGTCATCCCATCGTATTGATTTTCCATCATCTTCATATAGCTCTTATCCCATGCCTTACGTTTCCAGATAATTTCTTCCGCCAC
>OGOO01003110.1_pt1 | contig 11073 bp, 7 predicted proteins | sample 1552651 | NCBI WGS metagenome assembly OGOO01 (sample SAMEA2580118, study PRJEB22360) | human gut metagenome | biome: human gut; feature: human-associated habitat; material: faeces | place: Denmark | collected 2008/2010 | reverse complement strand
AACCGCAGCGTATCCAGCCCCAGTTCGCCGGCGCATGCCGCCACGAGGTCTCGGGCCGCCTGCAACTCCTCCAATCCCGCGCTGAAATCGGCCCCGTCGCCGACGAGCGAGTAGACGATCCGTACGCCCGCGATCCCCTGCGAAGCCAGATAGGCCGACTGGCGGCGGAAGGCGCCGATGCCGCATGTTCGCCCGCTGCCGCCGGGAACGTAGACGACGAACGGCCGGGGCCCGCCGGCATCGCCCCGCTCGGGCAGGTCGATCTCCAATACGAGCGTCCGGTCGCCGCGGGTTGCGAAGGTATACGACCGCGTAGTGAAGCCGTCGTAAGTCAGGTCGGCGCAATAGAGTTCGGGATCGGCAGCATACGCGCCCGCACAGAGGAGCGTCGCGGCGAAAGTCAGTAATAATGTTCTCATCATCTGCTTTTCGGATTAAACGCGAACTCGGACTATCGCTTGTCGCCCGTGAAATTCGGGTTCGGCTCCGGCATGGAAGCGCCGACCGACTCGCGCCACGCGTGCAGCATCTTACGCAGCTTCTTCACCACGCCGGGCTTCTCGGCCGACAGGTCGTGCTGCTCGCCGAGATCGGTTTTCAGATCGAACAGCTGGACGGTTCCGTTCTCGAAATACTCCAGCAATTTGTAATCGCCGTACCGAATCGCACCGCCGGGGCTCTGCATACCGTGATTGCTGTAATGGGGGAAGTGCCAGTAGAGCGCACGCTTCTCGATCTTCCCGCCTTCGAGCAACGGTACGATGCTCTCGCCCTCGCAGACCTTCTCCTTCGGGACATCGACCGAAGCCATGTCCAGCAGCGTATAGTAGAAGTCGTTGCTGATGACCGGCACGTCGCACTCCGTCCCCGCGCGGCCGACGCCCGGATAGCAGACGATCATCGGCACGCGGATGCCGCCCTCGTACATCCACCCTTTGGCGCCGCGCAGCGGCAGACTCGACGTGGCATAGGCCCTGTCGAGCGCATCCTTGGCGATCCTGCGGTCGGGACGGCCGAAGTTGGCGCCTGCCATGCCGCCATTGTCCGAATAGAAAATCACGATCGTGTTGTCCGCGATGCCGAGCTCTTCGAGCTTCCGGCGGATGACGCCCAGGCTCTCGTCCATCGCTTCGACCATGGCTGCGAACTCGATATTGTCCTGATGCTGCTTGATCTTGACGGTGCGCTGCGGCAGGACGCGGTAGCCCTGGTAGGCTTTGGTGTGCACCAGCGAATCCAACTCCCCGCGCGTCAGCGGATCGGGATCGTCGGGATTGCCTTCGAGAATATAGGGATCGCCCTCGTAGTGCATCGTCGCCAGCTTCCTGCGGTACTTCTCGACCAGATCCTTCCGCCCCTGGATGGGATCGTGAACCGCGAAATGCGACATGTAGAGGAAGAACGGGCCGTCCTTGTGCTCCTCGATGTATTTGGTAGCCTCGCGCGTCATCACGTCGGTCAGATATTCGCCCTCCTCGCCTTCGTAGCCGTTCAGCCGGAACGGTGCGTAGTAACCCTGTGGCCAGCCTTCGTTATACCCCAACGGAATATGCTCGTCGAACCCGTGCGCCAACGGATTGGAATCGCCCTTGCCGAGGTGCCACTTGCCGATGATCGCCGTCGCGTAACCGTTGTCGCGCAAAGTCTCGGCCACGGTGATCTCCTCGAAGGGAAGGTGTTGCTCGACAGGAGCGTTGAGCAGACGCTGGAAGGGCCAGTTCTTACGGCCGGGCAACCAGTCGGTGAGGCGGATGCTCGCCGGATAACGCCCCGTCATGAGGCTCGCCCGCGTCGGCGAAGAGACGTGGCAGGCCGCATAGGCGTTCGTAAAACGCACTCCCTCCTCGGCCAGCCGGTCGATATTGGGCGTTTCATGGAACCGGCTGCCGAAACAACCGATGTCGCTCCAACCGAGGTCGTCCACGAGGAAAAAGAGAATATTGGGCTTCTTCGGCGCCTCGCTGCCGTTCCTGCCCTCGGCCGAAGCGGCCTCCGTGCCCGCGAGCGTACCGGCCAGCGTGCCGGCGCTCAACAGGGCCAGATTTCTGAATCTATCCTTACCGCACATTTGTCTATGAGATTGTTAAAGAGGTTTTTCAGGATTGTTTTTCAAGGTCGGGTAGCTGCCGCTTTCGAAGTTCCATACCGAAACGTCCCAGTCCGTGAAGGCTTCGGCCGACGGGGCGGCTACCTGCATCTCGGCCTGGCTCAGCGCCTTCACGCGCGAAACGTCGTCGGGCGACGTGCCGTTCTGACCCAGATCGTTACCGTTACCGGAAAGGTAGTAACATCCCGACACGTTCGTGCCGTTGTTCTTCGCACCGCCGTTGATCGCGCCGCCGGTCGTACCGAGCGCCGTGCCCGACGCATCCTTCTGGGCGCGGCCCGCATTGTAGCAGTTGACGATCTTGGAGCCCGCGGCACTCTTGTTGCCGACCAGCGTTCCGCTGTTGGCGGCCGTATAGGTGACCGTTCCCTTGTTGTAGGTATTCGACACGACTGCACTGCCGCCTACCCAGCCGACGATGCCACCGGTATTGTTGCCGTTGGCGGGACTGCACGAAACGGTTCCCAGATTGAAACACTCGTCGATCACGCCGCTGCTGCCGCCCGCTACGCCGCCCGTTCGGCCGTTGCCGGCGGTGGCAGCCAGCGCGCCGTAGTTTCCGCATCTGCGCAGCTGGATGTTGCCGTTGCCGACGTTGCCCGCGACACCGCCGGTATTGCCGATGAACGAAATATCGCCGTAATTGTAGCACTCCGCAACGATGGTCGGCCGCTCCTCGCTGCCGCCGGACATATTGCCGATCACGCCGCCGACGTTGTTGACCAGCGTATTGCTTGCGCTGTAAACCACGATTTTGCCGTAGTTCACGCACTTGTCGATCGACACGTCCGTGCCGCCGACCTCACCGATCACGCCGCCGCTGTTGCCCGCGCCGTTGGCTCCGGTGGAGATCGTCACCCGCACATGGGCGTAGTTCCGGCAGTTCGAAACGACGGTATTGCCCGTCACGTTCGCCGCGATACCGCCGACGAAGCCGGCCGTCGCCGTAATGTCGAACCCTGCGTCGGAGTCGTTGTCCGAAGGCGTCGAACCGGCGCCCTTGACCGTGATGTTCCTGAGCGCCGCTGCGACGTTCAAAATGACCGATTTTCCCGTTTTTGTCCGCTCCGGTAAACGCGCCGCCGACATAGCCGAAGAGTCCCTGTCCGGCCGCGGTGGCTGCGATCTTCAAGCCGGTGATCGCGAAATTGCGGCCGTCGTAGTTGCCGCTGAACTTCTTATCGGAAGTGCCGATCGCCGTCCAGCTGCCGCCCAGCGCGATATCGGCCGTCTGCACGAAATAGATGCCCGCATAGGACTCGCCCGCATTGACCGACGACGCCAGCGCTTCGATATCCGATCTCTTCCCGATCGCGATCGGGCGCTCCTCGCTTTCGCCACCGAAACAGCCGAACGCGGGATTCCATCGCTCGACATAGCTGATCTGGCCGTTGCTGAGCGTGAACAGGGCATTGATCTCCACCGATCCCACCCTTTTCAGTTCGTACTCCCCGTTGGGAATCTCCTCCATGTAGTACACGGTCGTAAGGTCGGTGCCGACCTCCACCTCCACGTCGTTCAGGATCACGCTCTCGCCGCCGCCGACAGGTGCGTATTCGAGCGTCGTATTGCCGTCGTTACCGAGCAGCGTGGTCATGCCCGCGAATTCGATCCGGTGGCGTTCTCCCTGTTTCTGCTGGTTGATCGTCAGTTCCGCCTTCACGGTCGGATCGTCGACATAGACCACCGTCAGCTTCGCCTGACGGCTCTCGGTCGATTCGTTCTCGGACACGGAGAGCACCACGGCGCCGTCGCCCTCGACGTCGGCCGCAGGCGCAGTCTTGGCGATCCAACCCTCGCCGCCCGACACGACGGTCAGTTCGGCGCGCCAGTTCACGTTGGAGACGATCTGCACCGTATAGGCCTCGGCGCCCGTCCACGGCAGCGACACGCTGCCGACAGGCTCCATGACGATCGTCGGCTCCGAGCCCATCTGCTCGACCGTCACCGTGCCGGAAAGCGTCCGGGAATCGCGCTCCGAAGTGCCGGTCACGGCGATCGTGGTCGAACGCCTGCCCGGCGTATCCTTCTCCGTGAGCGTGAAGACGATGTTGCCGTTACCCTTGCCGCTGGCCGACGTGATCGTCAGCCAGTCGGCCTGTTCGTCGGTCTTGGCCGCTGTCCACGACACGTCGTGCGACGCCACCACGGTGATCGTATTGTTCTGCGAGGCGTAATTGTTCTTGATGACGGGCTGCTCGGGCAGCGTGAACGTCGGGATGAAGGCGTCGTCGCCGGTATCGTCGTCCGAGCAGCTCCACGCGAGCGATGCCGCACAGACGAGCAGTACGGCTGAAATAAGTTTCGGAAAAGATCTGAGACTTTTCATATCGTCTGAAGTTTTGGGTATTGGTTACTTGAATGTAGGCGTTTCGATGAACTGCGTCTGCATGTTCATCAGCTGTTCCCAGTTCTGGGCAGTCAGTTTCGTGCCGTTGAACACGAAGTTGTCGAAGACGATGTTGCGGAACGGGTGGTCGGGCGACGAACAATAGAGATAGTTCTTGTAGCCGTTGTCCCTTTGGCGGACGTTCCAGTTCCTGAGCGTCAGTCCGTCGACGGTCGAGACATAACCGGCCTGCGGCGACACGCGCAGGACGACCGGCACGGGCGTCTCGGTGACGACGTCCTCGATGAGATAGTTCTCCAAGTAATTGTCGTTGTTTTCGTACTCGTAGCGATTCCCCACGAATCCGAGGACACCACGGTTGAACTGGTTGTTGTTCCAGTCGGCATGCAGGATGTCAACGCGGCGGACCGTCACGTCCTTCGCGTCGGCGTCGTTCCATGCCATCTGGATGATATTGCCGTTGGTGAGCTGCCAGCAGACGATATCTTCGAAGGTGATCCCGTCGCGGTAAACCTTGATGCTGTCGTCGTTGGCCCAGATGAAGCAGTTTTTCACCGTCGAATAATGAAACACCGAGATACCATCGCAGTTGTAGGTCCACGCGCCGATCGTCTTCACCCACTCCACACGGTTGTTGGTCGTAATCAGGCGTACCGAGAAATGGGTGAAGTCGGCGATCGTGATCCCCTCGACGACCATTCCGTTGCTGTCACCCGTAGCTTCGATGCTGTGGGAGGCACGGTAGGGAAGGCGTGCAGCCGAAAGCGTACCGCGCCCGAAGATTCTCACGCCGGGGTTGTTCTCCACGACGAGGGTGCCGTAGACGTAGGCGTCGCCCGGGATGTAGATGTTCTTGACGTGTGCCGGCACGATGTACTTGCCGATGTCGTGCACGCCCCGGGCGAAATAGATCCCCGACCGGTCGGCCGGCAGGGCGGCCATGTCGGCCGCCGTCGCGTTTTCGACGCGCCGATAGGCGGCATCGTCGGACTTCGGGGCATCCTTTTCGAGCGGGTTGGCGAAGATCATCAATCCGTTCCGATAGCCCTCCGCGCCGACCTCCACCGAGTATTGTCCGGGTTCGGTCAGGGTGAAGGTCACGGACTGGCCCGAGAGCGAAGGCGACACGTGCTTGCGGCTCGGGTAGACGGCCACCGACGACGACATCGGCACCCGCGACGGATCGAGAATCCGCGCCGTCACCGTCACCTCGCCGTCGAACGAGAAGTTCGCCCAGCTGATCGTGCGGCCGGCCACCAGTTCGAGCGCCGTGCGGTCGCTGCCGATCATCCCCTTCGAGGGATCGTATACGGGACAGGTGCTCTGGAAAACCATGCACTCCTTCTCCACCCCGTTCTGGGAAAGCGTCACCTCCCACACCGTCGAAACGTTCACGTCGGGCGAGTCGGCCAAATGGTTGTACACGACGAACGAAACGTCGTCCGGTTCCTCGGGTTCCTCCGGATCGGTCTGCTGCGGAGGGTTCCACAGCGGTTCGTAGGTCGACGAGTTGGAGCATCCGATCCCTGAACACAACAGGCACAGAGAGGCCCACAACAGAAATGTGAAATTGGACAATCGCATATATCGGTCAGTGTTATAAGGTTATTACTTAATCGTAGGACGATCGGCCTCGAAGACGATACCGCGGTCGCGGAAGACCAGCGTATCGAGCACCTCGCACCGCTGCCCGTTCTCCCGTTCGTAAAAATAATTCAGGTAGACGGCATCGCGCGGCGTGGGATTTTCGGGAGTTCCGCCCCAGCTGTCGCCATTCTCCTTGTAGGAACCCGTGCCCGACACCTCAATGGCCGAAGCGGGCGTCGAAGCGACGGTCATGCGGCGGGTCTGCTCGTCGACCGAAAGCGCCAGCGTCCAGCGTTCGGCGCCGACCGACAGTTCCGTTTCGAGCGAGGTCAGCGACGTGGTGGTCAGCTTCACGACCTCGTCCTGCTCGACGAACTCCTCGCGGTAGGTAACGCACTCCTCCTCGATGACGGCGCCGCTGCGGTCGCGCACGATGAGCGCACCGCGGCGAAGCCACGACCCGTGCCACGGATTGACGTACTTGACACCGAACAGGGCGAAATGCATCGGTTTCTCGCTCCAATCCTCCGAGACGTGGATATCGGCCGAATCCTCCTTCCCGTCGACCGGTTTGCCGTAGAGAATATTCTCGGTATCGGGCGATCCCGTAATCCGGATCGGGATCACGTAAGCGCCGGTCAGCGCCTTCGGGTCCTCGAAGAAGGCGTCGGTGAGCTGCACCTCGATCAGACCGCTGAACGACCCCTTGGGGATGATCGCGCGGGACGACGGCGTGAGCACGTAATACTCCTCGGGCAGCGCCTCCACCTTCGCGTCGCCGCGGTAGAAATAGTCGGGCACCAGCGCGGGGTCGATTTCGAAATCGACCCGCCAGTCCTGCTTGTTGCTGTTGTAATATCCCCCGACGCAGACGCCCATGTTGAACTTATGCTGCCGGTCGAGCGAATTGTCGATGCGGTCGTTGCCCAGCGACAGCGTTCTGACCGGATACTGATAGGGCATGTAGATCGTCTGCCGCTCGAAATCGTCGAAAGCGATCGACTCGTTCGTGCAGGAAGCCAACAGCGATCCGGCGGCGGCCAATGCCATAATTGCTTTTTTCATAAGCTATGCGATGTTTTAATTGTTACCATCCTCGGTTCTGTTCGAGCCCCTTCATCTGTTCGTCGTAGGGGATCGGCCCGTAGATCATATAATCCATGAAGACGCGGGACTCGACCTCGAATGCGGTCTTGCCTCCGTCGCGCGTACCCGTTGCGGCCCGCATCATGGCCTGTTCGTCCTTCCAGCGGCGGACATCCCAGAAACGCTGGTTCTCGAAGGCCAGTTCCAGCCGGCGCTCGTTGCGGATCAGTCTGCGCATATCGGCCTGCGTAGCCACCGTAGGCAGGTACTGGTCGGGAGTAATGCCTCCCGTCGAACGGATCCGGGCGATCACGTCGCGCGCGGAGTAGCCCACGGTACCCTGTCCGTCGGGACCCCACGCCTCGTTGGCCGCCTCGGCGAAGATCAGGTAGACCTCGGTCATGCGCAGCAGCGTGTGGAAGTGGCGGGTAGTCACGACCGATCCCGTAGTATGATTCACGCTGGGGTTCATCAGTTTCTTCATGTAATAACCCGTGGTCGTCGAACTCGACGGCTTGCGGTCGATCCCGTCGACGTCGCCGTCGACCGTATTGATGACATTGTCCTTGAACAGGCTCCCGTTGCGGATCAGGTACTCGTCCAGCCGCGGGTCGCGTCCGGCGTACGGGTCGTCGGGATCAGACGGGTTTCCGGGGACGTAGGGAACGCCGTTTCGATAGGGAAACGCATCGGCGAAATCCTGCGTAGGGTTCATGCGGCCGTTGCCGAGCAACGAGGGCGGAAAACACGTCGTCTCCCAGTCGCGACCGGTATAGTAGTCCTTGCGCCACACGATCTCCCGGCTGGTGTCGTCGAGCCAGAACTTGATGCGGCTCTTGTCGATGGCGTCGATGCCGCCCGACGCATCGATCAGCTCGGCGGCGGCGACGGACGCGACCAATCTACCGCCGCGGCGGGGGCGCCGGCCGCCGCCTCCCATTTCGCCGCATCGTTGTCGGGATTGAAGGCCGGACTTGCGGCCTGCAACAGCAGACGGGCCTTCAACGCCATGGCGATGCGACCGCACAGGCGATTGGCGAAGCGCGCTCCGTAGACCCGATCCTCTTCGGGTTTCTCGCTGTTGTTTTTGTACTCGTAGGGGAGATGATCGATGGCGAATTGCAAATCTTCGAGCACGAGCGCCACGCAGCGTTCATACGTGTCGCGCGGAAAATCGAGATCGCCCTCCTCGACGTCGATCGGGTGCATGATCATGGGCACGCCGAGCAGACGGCCCGTATTGACGCCGACACCGGAGTGTGCCGTCAGCAGTTCCATGTAGTAGTAGGCGCGCAGTCCGCGGGCCTCGGCCGTGAGCCGTTCGCGGAACGCTTCGCACAGCCATGCGTCGGAGTACGACCACTCCACCCGATCGACGAGTTCATCTAAAAACAGGTTGCAGTAGCCGATGGCCGTGTAGGCCGACGACCACTTGTCGAACGGATTGTTCGTGGAGCTCCACTCGCCGCTGACGATATTGCGGAAAGCATTGCCCGACGAGGTGTTCCACACGGCGTTGTCCGTCGCCACGTCCGTCATGACGCTGATCTGGTTGGCGTTCGGGACGGAGGCGTAGGCGTTGAGCAGAACCCCCTCCGCACGCTGGATGTAGGTCAGCAGTTCGTCGCCCTTGTAGCTGTTGTCGTCGTCGGGATCGAGGAAATCGTTGCAGCCCGCCGCCGACAGCAGGGCGAAAGTCAGAAACAGGTGATATAGCTTTTTCATAGTAACGATCTTGATTTTGCGGTCAGAATTTCAGTTTCACTCCGAGGTGTACCCATGCGTACTGGAACTCGCTGCCCACGTTCAGGATCATCCGATCCCGCGAAGGCGAGAGCAGCAGGATGTCGGTGGCGCGCGCATAGATCGTCACGTCTTTCAGGCGCAGCGTCTTCATCAGCTTGTCGCCCAAATGGTAAGAGAGCTGGACAGCCGGAATCGAGAAGTAGTTCTGCCGGGCGAGCCAGAACGTCGACGTCTTGCCGTAATTGTGCGTCGTCCCCGACGAGCTGGCCGTCAGACGCGGATAGGTCGCCGTAGCGCGCGTATCGATCCCGAGGCTGGGATCGTAGGCCCAGCGGCCGATCAGGTGTACCGGATACTTGGCGTTGGGCCCGTAGACCGCATAGTACGCGTCGCTCCGATAGTCTTTGGTCGCCCCCGTCTGGGCGCTCATGTAGGCGAACAGTTCGAAATTACGCCACGTGAGGGTGACTTTGAGCCCATAGGCGAACTGTGCGTGCGTATTGCCGATCACGGTGAAGTCCTCGTCGTCGATGCGCATGTCGCCGTTGACGTCGCGATACTTGATGTCGCCTGCCTGCACCGTTCCGTAGGTGGGACGGGCGATCGCGCCGCCGGCGTTCATCAGGTCGATCTCCTCCTGCGTATAGAACCCGTCGGCTTGCAGGCCCCAGATCGCATCGGTCGGCCGGCCCGCCCGGCTGAGGTAGCTCAGGTGCTCGGGATAGTCGATCTCCGAATAGTTGACATATCGGGGCTTGTACCAGATCATGTCGGCGCCCACTTCGAGCCCGAAATCGCCGAAGTGCCGGCGATAGGTGATCCGAGCTTCGATACCGCTCTGGCGGCGGCTGTTGTAATTCTCGTTCGGAATGAACACACTACTGCCGAGCACGCCGGGCAGCTGCGAGGTACGCCGCGTAATCTCGTTGAAACGCAGCGAGTTGAAATAGTTGACCTCACCCGAGAGTGCATGGCGGAAGAGCGAGAACTCCATGCCGACGTTGACGTCGTGCCGCTGCACCCACGAAATGGCGGGATTACCCCGCTGGAGCGTCATCAGAGCGTTCTGGCCGGTTCCGTCGCCGTAGTTGTAGTTGGCACCCGGATCGTAAATATCCGTGTCGATGTAGTTCGACATGCCCGAATCGGATTTCGTATTGGCATACGAAACCTTGATTTTCAAATAATTCAACCAACGGCTTCCGCGCAGGAACTCCTCCTCGGAGACGATCCACCCCAGACCTCCGCCCTGCGCGTAGCCCCAACGGTTGCCGCGCGACAGGAAGGTCGAACCGATATAGGCGCCGCTGTACTCCGCCACGTACTTGTCGGCGAAGGCGTAGTTCACGCGGCCGCCGAAATTCACCGATTTCTCGGCGTGCGTGGCCCCGCTCTCCTTGTAGTGGTGCATGGTCGACATCAGCACGGCGCTGAGCTGGTGACGGCCGGAGAAGGTCCGGTCGTACGACAGCGCGTTGTTCCACCCCAGACGGCGGTAGAAACCCGTGTCGGTCATGGTCTGGCTGCCCACGAAATCGTTCGAGCCGTAGATGTTGGCGATCCGAATGGTGCCGTCGTCGCCGAACGCGGGTTCGTAGGAGGCGTAGCTGTTATTCTGCGTGGTGGTGTACTTGTTGTAGTTGTCCGTACCGAAATAGGTTTTGAACGACAAGCCCTCGGTCAGCCACGAGAAATCGACGTCGATGCCCACGTTGATATGTGCCATGCGGTCCATCGTGTTGGCGTAACCGCCCAGATAGAGGTCGCCGTAGGGATTGCGCAGGTAGTTGGGATTATTGTTGTTGTTACCGCCCACCAGATATTTGCCGCCGATCACCGAGCGTTGCAGCTCCGCGTCTTCCAGTGCCGTCTTGGTGTATTCGTCTTCCATATCCAGTCGGTCGACGGGGATCAGGAACGGATAGGAGTTCACCGGATTCTCGGTCGACAGCCGCCAGAAATTGCCGTTCTTCCAGTTCGGCCCGTGGTAGGAGTTGAAGATCGCGGCGGCATCGAGCGACACCTTGATATATTTGTTGATGTTCACGTCGACGTTGCCCCGGACATTGAACCGGTTGGTGCGCTGCTTGTCCGATTCGCCCATCGAGACGATGGATTTCGTGTTGTAGAACCCTGCGTTCAGATAATACTGTGCCACGCGGCTGCCGCCGATGAACTCGGCCGAGACACGATTCTG
>OGOO01003109.1_pt1 | contig 11073 bp, 30 predicted proteins | sample 1552651 | NCBI WGS metagenome assembly OGOO01 (sample SAMEA2580118, study PRJEB22360) | human gut metagenome | biome: human gut; feature: human-associated habitat; material: faeces | place: Denmark | collected 2008/2010 | reverse complement strand
ATGTTTTCTGCATGGACATATGAGGACTTTGGCACACTTATGATTGAAAGTGTTTCGACAACAGTTAAAAACGATCTGCCGTATCTTAGAATTGATGTATACAATACAGCAAACTATCATATCTAATTTAACAATTTTCCTTTTATCCTGTCTATCTGTATAAGGTAGGCAGACATAAGCGGAAAAGCTTAAAAATAAAAAAGAAAGGTTACTCGATAAAAACAGGGTAAAGAGGTAAAAAAGAATGAGCAAGAAACATGTACAGAATTTAATTAACAATAGCGGTAGAAAAACAGTAAATCAATTTGTAATTTTGGAAGATGATAACATCTTTTTTCAGAGTTATGACAGTTTAGTTTGTATAAAAACAAATACAACCATTACTTTTGGTCGTGATTGGGATTATAGTAAAACTACAATGAAATATTTAAATATTTTTTTAAGCAATTATATTGATGCTCACTTTAAAGGTGCACAGACCATTAGAAAAGCTATTAAAGATGGATATTATAAGGGTTATATTATTAAATATGATAATAATATGAGATAAGGAGGTAGAAAGTATGAAAATTTATAGAGAAACAAGTTTAGAAAATTTTGAAGCATGGAGCGGAGCGGTTGGCACGCTTGATAGAGTAAAAGAAGCGGGCAAGTGTGATGAGCTGGAATCAATCATTGAGGAATTATACCCCGATGGAATGAGTGAAACAGAACTCAATGATTTATTATGGTTTGAGCCGGAAACCATTTATGAGTGGCTAGGGATTGAAGAAGAGGAAGAGGAGGAATAAACCCATGACAGAAATAGATCGCAGACTGTTTTTATCACTGAATCAAGATGTCAAATATCCTCATCACTTTTATATTTTATGTGATGGATATTATGAGGATGATTTCATCGCAGATTCTGAGGAAGAGGCAAGAAAAATTTTTGCGAATTATAAAAGGAAGTAAACGTTTTCCCGTTTATAGTTTGCGCATTATGTTTGACATAGTGCGCAAAAATAAGCGGAAAACCGCTTTAATAAAGGAGGAAGAAAAAAATGGCAAAATTGAATTGGCAAGTTATGCACGATTGTGACGACGAAAACGGAAATCCTACTTCATGGACGGCAGACATCAACCATCCTTACTATGGTAAATATTGCTGGATCAGTGATGCTGGCGGACATTTTAATGTTGAAATAAGTTTGGGGGGGTTTGAGTTTGAAGAGCTTGTCAAGTGTAAAACATTAACCAGCGCGAAAAGATGGGCGTCTGTGCATCTTATGAAATGATTTAATAAGGGGGAACACACGTTCCCCTTTTTTATTGCTGTATATGAATATATGAGCGTGTGTTCATGTGTTCATATATGGAAATAATTGTACTTTGATAATTTTATAACAATATTGTGAAGTTTTTAACAATATGTAAGATTGTTAAACTTTTAATAGAGGTGATTGTTAAGAATGTAACATGATTGTTAAACTTTTAACACTAACCATAGAAATGAGATTGTTAAGAATTTCACAAAAGCCTTGTATTTTCCTTTTTAAGCGCGTTTATACTGTTAATGTAGGGATATACCAATATATAAGCTATAGCCTATAAATGGGGCATATAGACAGTATAAAAGGCGTAACTGAAGGAAGCAACATGTTATATAAGTTAGGTTTTTACCCTATAAAATGGACATAGGCTTGTAACACGTTTAAAGGCGATTCTAGACGGTTTTATGCAATAATGGTATAAAGTATCGTGCAAGCGGTTTTCGTTGCTGTATACGGCTATTAGAGCGGTTAAAAGGGTAATAGACAGCCCGTCAATGCTCAACGTTAGAAACTAGATATACTTTAGCAGTGTAAAGTGGTAGTGTAATACACTTTCATATAGTACAGTGGTACAGTGGTAGTATGGTACAGCGGTGACGCATTGAATAGCTAAAGCATTAAAGTTTGGGTAATAAGAAACATAAAATTTCACAGGGGTAATATACAATCTTAAATTTCTCCCAGAGAGTCCTATATCTATATAAATAGGAAGCTTTCAAAAGGGTAATAAAGAAATTAAAATTTTCCCCGAAAAGGTATTGACAATGGTTTTTTATTGTGGTAAAGTGATTATATCAAACGAAAGAGAGGTATTTTTTATGGGATTGTCTGTTATTGAAAGTATTATTATTAGAAAAGTTGAAAATGTTTTTCCTAAAGAATTGTCAAGATTAAGTAAAGATATGGCTTGCCCTATTATGTTTGTAAGACGATATGTGAGAACTTGCTGTGAAAACAATGATATGATGGGAATGTTAAATGAGTCAGTATGGAAAAACGTTTGTAATTTTTTATATGAAAAATATGTAAAATAACACTTGACAACATAATTCAACTATGTTATAGTATAGAAAACGGAGGTAGGTAAAAATGAAGAAAAATATTTTATATGAAGATGGCTATTGTTTTATTGAATATGTGCCAGAAAAACATAGTTGTTTTTATGCTGATGAAATGAGGGCATTTATTCCTATGAGTTATTCAGTAGGTAAATATATTGCAAGCCGTATGAAAAGTAATATGAGATTTGCTTATAAATGCTTAGAGTGTTTAGAAGGGAGAATCTAAAAATGAAAACGAAAATTAAAAATGAAAATCAGTTTCAGAATCCAGATTTAATTTTTGGAAATGAAAATCAAAAACGAAAATTGAAATTGAAAAATAGAATCTTAAAGTCAATTATGGCTTGTGTAGCGTTTATAGCTTTATTTACAGCTTCTATGCTTGACAGTGTAAGCTATATTCCATTTATTGTCTTATCGGTTTGTATAGCGATTTTAATTGTATTTATGGTTGCAAACTGGGATATAATTAGTAAATATGATATAATAAGATAAAAATGATAAAATTATAAAAAAGATGTTGACATATAAATTATAATATGTTATAGTATATACATAAGGAGGAAATAAACATGGTGATTTTTAAAACACGTTACAGAGCGGACAAAGAAAAGAAAAATTCACAATGGTATTCAACAAGTGATGTAACAGTAAAAGTCGATGGAGGATATACAATTATGACACCAGACGAGTATAAAATTTGGAAAAATCAAAAATAATTTATAGTTGGAGGTAAATTATGGTTTATGATATTAGTTATTTAGAAGAAATTTTTACACAGCACATTATTAACTTTTGTAAAATGGGTTATAATTTTTATAGTAAATGTTCTGGTGGTTCAATGAAAATATATCTTTCCAATGGAAAAAGAATTTTATGTATTAGAATTGAAAGTAGAAAATGTATTGATGGTTTTTTCTTTGTTTATAAACAAGAATTAGTTATAGAAGTATTTAATAATTTTGATACAAATATTTTATGGAATAATAAAGGGGAAATTTTGAACATATATACATTTTATGTTTTTGATTCAAAAGGAAAATATAAATATACAGATGATTTTGAATTTGCAAAAGAAATTGAAAAGAAAAAATGTGAAAGAATATTGAGAAACAGACCATTAAGCTCAGTTTTTCATTTTGATTGTTGTTCTAGTAAATTGTATAGATTTGTAAAATCTAAAAAAGGTTATAAAACAGTAAAATCAAAAGATATATATAAAGTGGTACACGAATACTGTAATGATGGAAGGAATAATCGGAATTGTTATATAATTTATATTGATAAGAAACCATCAATTGTTTTTAATTTTCCTATTGACAAGTAATAAATAATATATTATAGTAAATATATCAAATAAAGGAGGTCATTGAATATGACAAAATGGGAAACAGAAATGAAAAATAAAAAAGAAGCTTTGGAAATGTTTTTAGGTGAAGAAGTGGAGAACCTTTATAAAAACATTTTTAAATCTGAATCTGGTGAAGAGTATATGGTTCTGACAGATGAAGAAGCAGATAGTGAGGTTGAAAATAGTATTAAAGAGTCTTTGTGGGCTTTTAATGCAGATTTTATTTTGGAGCATACAGATTTTTATCGTAATAGCACCGAATCAGAAGATCAAATTTTTATAAATAGTATTAAAGTTATGCAGAATACCCTTTGCGAAAATGCAAATAGTCTTGTGTATGCTATGATTGAAGATATTGATACTTTTATTGAGGACGCAATCAAAGCAGATGGAAGAGGACATTTTATTTCTATGTATAACGGAGAAGAAAACGAACAGAATGGATTTTATATTTACAGAATGGAGTGAGAATAGAATGAAGTTTTTAGCATTAGTTTTTCAGTTGTTCGCTACAATGTGTACTTTATCATTGCCGTTTATTGTATTATTTACAATGATGATTTTTGTATAGGAGGAAATTAAAAATGCTTATTAGTATATTGGACGATTTTGGAACAGAAATTTTTCGTGGAGAAGCAGAAGAGTTTTTATTTGAAAAAGAAAATAATATAGAACTTGAAATTTTGCTTGACAAACTGGAATCAATGCCGTATAATAGTATTGTAAGGTTTGAAGATTTAAAGATTGAAAAACTATTAGATTTATTGTGGAATTAAAGGAGGAAACGAAAATGAGTATGAGATGCAGAATCAGTAAATTAGACAGAAATTTAAAATCTAAAATTGTAGCAATGTTATATGCAAATGGTTGCGCAAAGGAAGATGTGGATATGTTAGTACAGTACGGCACATTGGCAGACGTGAAAGAATATATTGATATGGAGGAATTGTTTTAATGAAAACATTAGTTGCAATTTTAATTTTTATATCCATGTTTAATGTTACTATTACATGGAACAATGGAAAGAGAAGTGAATATCATGCGATATTTTCAATTTTAGCTTTCATTTTATTTTTGATTTTCTTTTAAAAAGGTATTGACATGATATATTGTATATGGTAATATAATATTGTAAATAAGAAATAGATATTTTATTAGAAAGGAGAAATAAAAATGGCAAGAACAGATTTTGATATTATTAGAGGTTTAATGATTGCAGATAATACTCTTGACTCTTGGATTTGTGAAACAGAAGCAGAAGAGAAAAGAGATTTGACAGCAGAAGAAGAGAATGCGTATATTCAGAATATTGTGGATATATGTAAAGAGATAATGCAGGATTTGTCTTGCGGTTTAGTGGAAACATATAAAGAGATTTCGGAGTAAAAAATTCGTTTCCTTAATGGAGGATTTATTATGATTGTATATAAAACTTGGATTAAACATCTTGCAAGATATGAAGGATGGTTTTTATTAGGGTTTATTCCTTTATATATTAAAATTAAAAGATATTGAAATTCGCATTTCAAAGGTAGATTGGAGAAAATGAAAATGAAAAAAGTGTCAGGATATATTAGTGTAAGAGCATTTGGAACTTATGATTACGAATTTTATGTAGATGATGACACTACAGAAGAAGAAATCGAACAGAAAGTAAAAGAGTATGAACAGCTTAGTTATAGCTATAATGTAGAACAAGGTTATGAAGCTTATACAGAGACAAAATATAGAAAGTTTTGCAATTAAGGTTTTAATAAATTTATATATTGACATTGACTATAATATATGCTATCATATTATTGTAGTCAATAATGAGTATATAAATTGAAAGAGAGGACTAAAAATTGAATATTGAAATACTATGGTCTTATAAAAATAACGTGCTGATTAAAGACCTACAAACCGGATATATATGGCTTTACAGCTATAACAAGCCTATTGCCTATTATAATGGTAAAATCCATATCTGTAGTGATAATTTAACACAAGCCAATAAATTTCATATGGCAGAGTTTAAAAAATTTTTGAAAAAATGTTGACAAATGAATCTATATATGATATAGTAATATTATAAAGGAGAATATAAAACATGAAAAGAAAATTTAAAGTAAAGGGATATAGTTTAAATTTGAAAAAGGATATTAATAAAATGTATTATGAGGATGAGATTTTCTTTTTTAATGGGAAACAAGCAGAATTAAACGGTTCTTGTATATGTGTTGCAAATAGGGCACGAGAGAATCCGAGGTTTAAAGAAGGAGAGTTTACGGTAGAAGAAATTAAATAAAAAGTGTTGACAAGCAGTAAATAATGTGGTAATATAATTATATCAAATAAAACAAGGTCTTTGAAACTTGGATGCGTTAAATTAAGATTTTCTTTTGGAGATATGAATATGATTACATTTAAGTGTTTATATAAATTAACAAAAGAAGAATTGCAGGGAATTGTACTTGATATTAAAAATGGTAAATCTTATACTGTTTCAGGCTGGGAGAATTATTATGCTACAGATGCAGATATTATTAAGTATTATAATTCCCTTTAATAAAAATTACATATCTTGAATAATGTAACTTGAAATTATGTAAAATCCCATAAAATCTAAGTTTACTATGGAATTAAGGAGAAAAATATGTGGAAGAAAATTATATATACAGATGAATTTGGAAACAAAATAGATATTAATTCAATTGATGGTATTCATGTTATACTTAACGACATCTTTGCAACATGCGATAACGAGAACAGTTGTTTATGCGTTAAAGAGAATATCAAAGCAAGCGTAGAAAAATGTTGTGAAACCAGAAAACTAGAAATTAAAACTGGCAAACTTCAAGATAAAAGTAGTATTTGGTAAGGAATTTTAACTTTCTTGCAAAGTGCTTGACATAATTGATAACATATGATAATATATACTTGTAAACAAAAAACATTGGAGGTATTTAAAATGAAAACTTTAGAAGATATTAAAAAGGAACTTGCTAACACATTAAAAGAGCATGAAATACTTTTACAAGCATGGAATAATGTGAATAGATTATATAAGAAAGACGGTTCAAGTTTTTCTGTGTTATCTAAAAATTTTGAAAATGCAATTATTCAAGACGATTCTTATAGTCTCTATCCAGCCAAAGTAGTTAAAGTTTTTGTTTGTTGCGGAGGAAAATTTTACAAGGAAGAAATTAACTGTACTCAGCTTGTAAAATATTCTAAAAGAAAAGTTGATGAATCAAGAATTATTCACGAATCATGTTTGGAAGATAGATATGATCTAACGGTTGATGAAATTTTTGAAGAAGTTGAGCTTAAAAAAGAGTATCACAAAAAGCGTATTGAGGAATTAAATAAACAGCTTGAAATGGCAGAATCATATTATAATAAAGTTGCCGGTAAAATGGAAGAAATAAAAACTATTCTTGATACATTATGTGACAAGAATGGAGATAGAGAAAATATTGATTTAAGATATAAATTAGAAGAAGTAGTACATGAATATTATTTTAAATAAATCCAAAAGGAATGTCAAAAAACTATTGACATTCCTTTTTTTAATATGCTATAATAATAATGAGGGAAATATATAGTATGGTTAGTTAATACTAATTGCACAAAAACAGGAATAAAATTTTGTGTAATTTACATATTGATTTATTATATTGGTATGATATAATAAATGTATCAAATGAAAGTGAGGTACTTATAAATGCGAAATTTAGAAGTGTATGGCAGACAATGTATTGAAAATCTTAATGCTATCGGCATTTATCCACATGAAATTGATAGCTTTATTGTAAACACAAGAGCCAAAAGAAGATGGGGACAGGCACAAAAAAGAAATAGCCGTTATAGTATCAATATCAATGTATTGTTATTAAACGAGAATTGCCCCGAAAATAGCTTATACGAAACATTATATCATGAATTATTACATTGCGTAGAAGGTTGTATGAATCACGGTATTAAATGGCAACAATTAGCTGAACTTGTAAGTGATTGCTACAATGTAGATATTACAAGATGCTCAAGTGAGGAAAAGAAATTAGGGAAAGAGTTTTCGGAAGAACAGATACAAAAGAACACGTATAAAGTAAAGTGTTATAATTGCGGAACTATAACAAAAAGAATAGGCTATCGTTCCCCAAAATGGTATATACATCCAGAATGGTATAAATGTAGTAAATGTGGTGGAGAATTAGAAAAAGTAGTTGACAAGTAAAGTTATATGTAGTATACTTTAAGTACAGTAAAGAAAGAGAGGTATTAAAAATGGATTATAAGAACAATGCGGAAAAAGAAAGGAATGATTTTGCACATACACCTCGCCAGATGGCGGAAAAACTCATTGAGTTTCAACGAGATTTTACGGACGGTTGGGACGATGAAGATGCAATTTCCTGTGAGACAAAATGTCTAGAAAAACTGTTTGGTGAGCTGCAAGAAAGCGAAGAGTTTGAAATTCTTGCCCACCATCTAGATGATATGTTTTGTAACAGTGTTTTTGATACTTGACAATATAAAATAGCAATTTCAAAGTATAGAAATGGAGTGAAAAAACATGAATTATACTTATTTTGGAGATAGAATTGAAAGAAGTTCATTAGGGAATCTGGGATTACAGTTATTAGAATCTCAAGAGAAATTAGTTTCTCAGGAATATGAAATTGAGAATCTTAGAATTAAAGCAGCCATGTATAAAGCATATTTCTTTCGTAATTCTTCATTAGCAGAAAAATTACGAAAACAAAGCGAAGAAAACAGAAATGCACTTATTGGAGAGTTTGATGGTCTTTCATATGCAAGTTGGAGAGCAAACGCTGTATATAGAACGCTTGAAGATATGTGTGATGAAGGATTATTAACTGAAAGAGAATACAAAGAATGCAAAGTATGAAACAAGAGTTTCAAGTGATAGAATGGAGGAATAAAAATGGAATTATTAAAGGAATATTCAGAAAAATATGGATTAAAAGAAGTTGTAAATGACTATAACGAGCTTTGACTGGAATTTATTGAATCAATACGGAGCAATTGAAGGTTGCATTTATTGTAATACGGAATTAGAGATTTTGATTGCTTGCGAAACAATTAGGAGACTTTAGAAAAACCACAATGAAATGAGGATTTACTTAGAAAGGAAATTAGAAATTATGACAAATTACGAATCAATTAAAAATATGAGTATTGAAGACATGGCAAAAATGAATGTCAAAGCATTTATGTATATGAACGGATATAGAACAAATGTAGAATATCATACAACCAATCAGAGCATTTTTGATACAAGAGAGGAAGCGGAAGAATATGAACTGAAATGGCTACAATCCAATGAGGACAGAGAAACATTAGATACGATTACTTTTAAAAACAGAATGAAACGATGATTTTATAAAAAGCTGGTACAATTTCTGTATCAGCTTTTATTTTATATATAGGTTAGTCTTAACTAACTTTATTTATTTTTTTAATACTCCATACTCCCCTCTATTCATTATAAACCTTTTTTCGATAAAAGTCAATAGTATTTTATACAAAATTTATATAATTTTTTTGTGCAATATTTTTATTGACAAATATATGCTTATGGTGTATATTAGTATTATCAAATGAATGGAGGAATGGCATGAAAGCAAATACATATTGTTTAATTGAAAACGGTAAGATTTTACATTATAGTTATAAATTTGAAAGAGTATTAAATTTTACTGTAGAAACAAAAGACGCAGAAATTTATTATAATGGTATCTTAATATGGAAACAAAACGTATAGGAGGAAAATATAATGGAAATTATGGATATTAAAAACCAGTATGTAAAGTTAAGCAGAGGAAGCATTACCGTAAAAGGCGAAAATGGAAAAACTAAAGGACTTGTAAGAGGTTTAACAAGGTTTTTAGACTTGCAAGCTAATAAAAAGATCAATTATTTTAAATTGTTAAGAAATAGCAGTGTTTGGGGAAATAGTAAGATTGATATGGATAACTGCTATATATTAGATGGTACGGTTTATCTAATTAGAAACATGAATAGTTATAAGTATTATACGGAAGAAGAAAAAGAAAAATATGATACAATGTACCAGAATATAGCAAGTTATGGTATTATGGTTATACCGTGTTATTTTGTAAAATAAGGGAATGAAAATTCCCTTATCTTTTTGTAAAAAAGTATTGACAATGAAATAAAATTATGCTAACATATACTTAGGATATGGAGTGGACACTTTAGGACGCAAACAGGGAAGGTACAATTTATACTTTAACACATTAAAGTGATGATAAATTTAAAAAGTTTTAGAAAAAGTATTGACAAGTATTTGCATATAGTGTATAGTAAGATTATCAAATAAAGAAAAGAGGTAATACACATGAAAAAGTATATTGTATCACAAGACAAAAAGACTGGTTTATATTATGCGCATCAAAAAGGTTTTAACTATATTCCCGTGTCTGGTAGCTTTTCAAAGAAACGTACAGAAGCCATGGAATATGCAAAAATGTATAATAATCTGCCGAACAAAGTCGAAGAAATTGAACAGAGCAGAAAAGAGGAATTTGAAAAAGAAATGGAATTAACAAGCGCAGAAGAAAAGTGGATAGAGTCATTTATAAGGAGATAGAAACCAATGAAAAGAAAAACTTATAATAATGTATTAAAAGGAATTAAAATCATTCAGAAAAAAGGATATGATTTTCAAGAGTCCAGTGAAATTGTGTTAAAAGTATTTGAAGAACACGAGAACGGAGAAATGCCTATTGAATGGTGGCTTGATAAAATTGTAAATAAAGAAGAATGGTTAAAAGGTTGATAAAAAATATCAACCTTTTTTTATTTTTTGCATTGACAAATGTATTGAAACAGTTTATAATTGAATTATCAAATGAAGGGAAAAGGTAATTATTATGAGAAAACCTAAACAGAGAGATTTTTACAGAGAAATTGATATTGCTTTAAAATCATATGAGGAATACAAGTCATGGCATGATAAAAGCATTGACTGGATATGTGATAGAATAGACTGGTGCTGGAAATTTCGACATATTACAAAAGAGCAGATGGAGGAACTTGCAGATCGTTGTTGCAATGTATTAGAAAGAGACTGATATTTTTATCAGTCTTTTTTTATTTTTATGCTTGACAAATTATCCGGTCTATGCTATACTAAAATTGTGATAAAGGGAAGGCAACACAAAAAAGAAGCTATCGAATAGGGGAGTGAGGACATAAGTTAGTTGTAACTAACCTAGTATTGAAAGCTACATGATGCAGTACCGTGTATTTACCGTTTTAAGGCTTGTTTTGTTGTCCAGTGGTAAATTGTGCATTGAATAACTTTAAATTGATTTTA
>OGOO01003108.1_pt1 | contig 11075 bp, 5 predicted proteins | sample 1552651 | NCBI WGS metagenome assembly OGOO01 (sample SAMEA2580118, study PRJEB22360) | human gut metagenome | biome: human gut; feature: human-associated habitat; material: faeces | place: Denmark | collected 2008/2010 | reverse complement strand
CCAGTAGTAAAATAAATAAAATATCCTTATTAAGTGGATTAATAATTAAACTAGTATTTGAAATACCACTTATTAATGCCAGTTATCGTATGGGTAGTAGTCTATATTTTGGTAGTGTATTATCTATAATAATAGGTATGGCTACTAGTACAATTATTAGTATTATATTTATAAATAAAAAGTTAAAAATAAGCATTTTAAATAATTTTAGTAATATTTTAAATATTATTTACGAAAATATAATATTATGCTTAATATTAGTATTATTAACCTTAATAGTAAGAGTAGAAAATACCAGTATAATAGGAAGTATCTTAGTAATAATATTCTATACATTTATTACAATATTATTTTACATAATCAAAAAAATACTCAAGAAAAAAGTGTGAGTTTATTGCACTTTTTTTTATATTATGATATCATTGTATTAGTAGAAAAGTAAGGTGAATATAGTGAAAAAGAGTAAACTATTTATGATAATTTCTTTAAGTGTATTAGTGATAACAATAATAGTAAGTGGTACTTATGCTTTATATAAAGCTCAGTTATCTAAAAATATTGGAGTAAATACAACAACACATGGACTAGCATATTATATTAATTATGTTAAAGGTACCGATATAACTGCCGCTACTTTAAATCCTAGTACTTCTTATGAAGGCGGAGCAAGTAGCGATATTGAATTTTGGAAGAAAGACGACTCTTATGATATATACGGTAAAATAGATTTAACTGTTAATACTATAGGTACTAATTTAAAAAATAGTGCTGCGCTTAAATATGCTGTAGTAAATAATGGTAATGTACTTAGTACAGGATCCTTAAAAGGTACTACATCCGGTTCAAAAGTAACAATATTAAAAAATCTATATCTAGAACAAACTAAGCAAATATATACAGTATATGTATGGCTTGATAATAGTGAAGAACTAGGTAATATATCTAACGAATCTCTTAGTATATCAGTAGATTGCACTGCTAGTCTTCAAAAAGAACCAACAGCAGCAGACACTATTATTAGTTTATATACTAGTGCAGCAAAGGTAACAGCAACAAATAATAGTATTACATATAATACAGCACCATCAGTATCATTAATGAATGATAGACTGGGTGGTACTACAACTAGTCTAGATGGTGGCAATATAAGATATTATGGAGCAAGTCCAAATAACTATATATACTTTAATTGTTCTGACTATAGTAATCAAACATCTAGTACATGTGAAACATGGCGTATAATAGGAGTATTTGATGGTAAATTAAAATTAATAAAAAGTGAAAGTATTGGAGCATATTCATGGGATAATAAAGATACTTCAACAGGAGCAGAAAACGATACTGGTAAAAATGACTGGACTACAGCAAGATTAATGAAACTACTTAATCCAAGTAATTACTATAAAGTAGACTCTAATGACAACAATCTAGGACAAAGTTTATATTACAATAGTGCCTCAGGAAAATGCTATAGCGGTCAAAATAATGCCACAGTAGATTGTGATTTTACAAGTACAGGAATAAAAAATGCTGAAACAAGAAATATGATTGCAGAGACAACATATAACCTAGGAGGCTGGAATAGTAATTCAGTATATTCAAATCAAATATATGAATATGAAAGAGGAACAACAGTATATTCCGGAAGACCTACAACTTGGAAAGGTAAAATAGCACTAGCATATCCAAGCGATTATGGTTATGCGGCAGATTTAAATCAGTGTAAAGATAAAACACTATACGATTACGATAATAGAACTTGTACCTCAAACAACTGGATGAAAGCAATTATAACAAATAATGGAAGCAATACTGGATGGTTATTAACCCCTCGTTCCGGCAGTTCGAGCAATGCGTGGTATGTGAATTCGGGCGGCTTTGTGAGCCGCGACAGCATTGCGTATGTTGCGTATGGGGCCGTGCCAGTCCTTTCTCTAAGTTCTGAACTAGGAATAGAGTCGGGGGGAGACGGCTCAAGTAGTAATCCGTACAAATTAAGTGCGTAAGCAGTTAATTTGCGATAACTTTGGTAGGAAGAACTTGGTAAGGGACCCCTCAAACAGGTGAAGTCTGTTAGGGGCAAGGGCGGCGAAAGTCGCCAAGAGAAGATAAGTATTCATGGAAAGGCGAAAAATGAAAAATAAATTTTGGTATTAACACTAGTTTGGTGCCTTATAAAGTAAAATAGATATGTAGATAAAAAGAATAGAAAGGAAAGGATATTATGACTAATGTAAGTAATTACTATATAGATAGTAAAAATAAATTAATTAGTGATAAAGAATCTTATATTATAGGTAATAAATATAGATTTACAATATTAACTCCTAGAATGATAAGATTAGAATATAGTATTAATGGTGTATTTGAAGATAGACCAACTTCTTTAGTAATAAATAGATCTTTCCCTAAAGTACCATATTCTATTACTGAAAGTAATACTCTTATTCAAATAGATACTGGTATATTTACTTTATCTTATGTAAAAGATAGTGATTTCAAATCAACTACTTTTGGTAGTAATATAAAAGCAGTAATAAATGGTACCAATAAAGAATGGCAGGCAGGTAGCAAAGAAATAAGAAATATGCGAGCCATTAATTATTCAATAGATAGTATCAAAGATAAAATAATATTAGATAAAGGATTATATTCCTTAGACGGAATATGTCTAATAGATGATTCTGGGTCTCTAGTATTAGATGAAAACGATAATTTCATAGAAAGACCTAAGGATATAAAAGATTTATATCTAATTATGTATAATAATGATTTTGAAGGCTGTCTAACAGATTATTTCACTTTAACAGGTTATCCTAATCTAATACCAAGATATGCTCTTGGAGCTATATGGTATAAGAACGATAACTATAGTACTAGTGATATAGTTAATTTAGTAAATAAATTCAATATAAATAATATTCCAATATCAGTATTTCTACTTGGAGACTATTGGCATAATGGAAGTACATTAATACCAAGTATAGATTTAAAATATATAAGTAGTTATTTAAATAACAATAATATAAAACTAGGAGTAACAATAAATCCTACTAGTTATATAAATAAAGGTACTAATGAATATAACTATATAAGTAGTTATACTAACTTAGATAAAGTAAACTTTATTCCTTTATCTAATGATAAGATAGGTATATATTTTAATATATTTATAAATAACTTAAATAATCTTGGAGTATCAGTATATAGTATTGATTATAATAATCCATTAGATAGAATAAATTTATGGAAGATAGACCACTATCACCATGGACTAAGTAATATAAAAAATATAAGAGGATTAACACTATCTAGAAATGCAAATATAGCTATGCATAGATATCCTATTATTTGGAGTGGTAAAACCTTAGTAAACTGGACAACATTAAATTTATTACCAAGATATAATTCTCAAGGATATAACATGGGCTTATCCTTTATAGCTCATCCTATTGGTGGCTATCACGGTGGTATTGAAGAAGACGAATTATACTTAAGGTATATTGAGTTCTCTTGTTTCTCACCAATATTTCTCTTAGCTAGTGAAGGCGGAGTATACTATAAAAGAGAACCATGGAAATGGAATAGTATCATTAGAAATAATATAATATACTATATGAATTTAAGATATAAACTAATACCATATCTATATAGTGAAAGTTATAACTATCATAAAACTGGGCATGGACTAGTAAAACCATTCTATATAGATTATCCTAAGATAATAGATGAACCACTATATAAGAATGAATACTTCTTCTGTAGAAACTTCTTTATAGCCCCAATTACTGAAAGAAAAAATAGTGTTATTAAAAGATCAATAAAGAAAATATATGTACCAAATGGTATATGGTTTGATTACCTAAATGGTAAAAAATATACTGGTAATAAATACTATAATAACTTCTATCGTGATGAAGACTATCCTGTATTTGTTAAAGCCGGTTCTATCATACCAACAAGTATAAATATTAAAGAAGATATACCAAGTATATTAGAACTAAATATATATCCACTAGATAATGGTGAGTATTCCTTCTACGAAGATGATGGCTATTCTAATAACTATAAAAAAGGCTTATACATGATAACTAAGTTTAATTATCAGTATGAATTAGATAATTATACATTTATTATCTCAAGAGAAGAAGGTAAGAACTTATTATCCAGAAGAACATACTTACTTAGATTTAAAAATACTAGAAATATAACTGAAGTAAATATTGAAGATAAAACAATAAGTTATAGCACTTATTATGATAGAGATGACTTTATCATAAAAATAGATAATGCTATCGTAGGTAGAGAAATCAAAGTAAATATCAAAGGTACTAATATACTTGTAGGATCAGATGTAATAATAAATGAAGAAATAAAAAATATCTTATTTGATCTAGAAATAAGAACAAACTTAAAAGAAGAATTAGATAAGATACTATTTAGTGATTTAGAAATAAGAAAGAAAAGAATAAAAATAAGAAAACTAAAAAGAAAAGGTTTAGATAAAAAATATATAAATGTATTTATAAATCTACTTGAATATATAGAAAAATCATAGTATAATACATAGATATATAAGGAGGCATTTATGAAAGATATACTAAAAATATTACTAGAATTTTTAATTGTATATATTGGAGTATTTATATTATATTGGTTAATCTTTGTAAGAAAGAAAACTAAATATAATCCCAATAAAGTACCCGTAGAATTCTATTACTTAGTTAGCCTCTACCGATTAGATCAAAGTAAAATAAACTATAAGAAATTTATTTATGCTACGGCTTTTGTTAATACCTTTATTATAGATACAACATATATAATAATATCTAAATTATTAGATAAATGGATGTGGCAATTAATCGTAGGTATATTTATAATAATACTACTAATAATTATTCTATATGGTCTACTTGGTAGATACTATCAAAAACATGGTATGGTAAGTACTCCTAAAAAGACTATTAAAGTAAAAGATACTCCTAAAGATAAAAATGTCCCAAAAAAGACTAATACAGCAAAGAAAAGAGGTAACAAAAATGTATAATTTTAGAAAGACAGAAAAGAAATGGCAAGATTATTGGGAAGAAAATAAAACATTTAAGACCGATATAAGAGACTTTAGTAAACCAAAGTATTATGCTCTAGATATGTTTCCATATCCATCAGGAGTAGGTCTTCACGTTGGCCATCCTGAAGGATATACTGCTACTGACATAGTAGCAAGAATGAAGAGAATGCAAGGCTATAATGTTTTACATCCAATGGGTTGGGATGCCTTTGGCCTACCCGCAGAACAATATGCCGTTAAAACAGGAAATCATCCAAGCGGTTTTACCGAGTCAAATATTAAAGTATTCAAAAAACAATTAAAAGAATTAGGTTTCTCTTATGATTGGGATAGAGAAATATCAACAGCAGATCCATCTTATTATAAATGGACCCAGTGGATATTTAAAAGACTATATATGGATGGCTATGCTAAATATATTGATATGCCCGTTAACTGGTGTGAAGAATTAGGAACAGTACTATCTAACGATGAAGTAATAGATGGTAGGAGTGAAAGAGGAGGCTATCCAGTAGTTCGAAAGAATATGAAACAGTGGTCTATGGATATACCTAAGTTTGCCGATAGACTTCTAAATAACCTAGATAATTTAGATTGGCCAGAATCCACTAAAGAAATCCAAAGAAACTGGATAGGTAAGAGTTATGGTGCTAATATTACTTTCAAAGTAGATGGTACCGATAAAGAATTCACAGTATTCACTACAAGGTGTGATACCTTGTTTGGTGCTACCTACTGTGTGCTTGCTCCTGAACATAGTCTAGTAAAAGAAATAACAACTTCTGAATATAAAGATGTAGTAGAGGATTATATCAAGTTATCAGCCTCTAAGTCAGAACTAGAAAGAACAAATGCTAGTAAAGAAAAAACAGGTGTATTCACCGGAGCTTATGCTATTAATCCAGTAAATAACAAAAAGATACCTATCTGGATAAGTGATTATGTTCTAGCAAGTTATGCTAATGGAGCCATTATGGCAGTACCTGCTCACGATGAAAGAGACTATGAATTTGCTAAGAAATTTAATCTAGATATCATACCAGTAATTGAAGGCGGCGATATCGCTAAAGAAGCTTATACAGGAGATGGACTTCACATCAATAGCGGGTTCTTAAATGGTTTAAATAAAGAAGACTCTATCAAAAAGATGATAGAATATCTTGAAGAAAATAAATTAGGTACTAAGAAAGTTAACTATAAAATAAGAGAATGGATATTTGCTCGTCAAAGATATTGGGGTGAGCCAGTACCAGTAATTCATATGGAAGATGGTACTATCAAATTAGTACCAGATGAAGAGTTACCACTTACTCTTCCAATAATGGATGACTATAAAGGTAAGAATGGTATGGCACCATTAGAGAATGCTACCAAGTGGAAAAATGTAGTAATAGATGGTATGAAGGGTAAAAGAGAAACTTCCACTATGCCAGGAGCAGCAGGCTCTTCTTGGTATTATTTAAGATATATTGATCCACATAATGATAACGAAATAGGAGATCCAGAATTATTAAAACACTGGATGCCAGTAGATCTATATGTCGGAGGGCCAGAACACGCTGTTGGTCACTTATTATACTCTAGAATGTGGTGTAATTATCTATATGATAAAGGAATATCACCAGTACCAGAACCATTTAAAAAACTAGTTCACCAAGGTATGATACTAGGAGAAAACAATATTAAGATGGGTAAGAGATATCCAGAGTATGTCGTAAATCCATCAGATATAGTAGTATCTCATGGAGCAGATGCTCTAAGATTATATGAAATGTTTATGGGACCACTTGAAGCAGATAAACCATGGAGTAATGCTGGTATAGATGCTTCAAAGAAATTCCTTGATAGAATATATAGATTATTTGAAGAAAACAAAGTTCTTGATAAAGAAAATAAAAATCTTGAAAAGATATATCATCAAACTATAAAGAAAGTAACTAATGACTATGAAACACTTAACTTTAATACGGCAATTAGTCAAATGATGATCTTTATTAATGCTGTATATAAAGAAGGTTATTTACCTACTGAATATGCTGAAGGTTTTGTTAAAATACTTAGTCCATTATGTCCTCATCTAGGAGAAGAACTATGGAGTATGTTAGGACATAATAATACTATAACTTATGAACCATGGCCTACTTATGATGAATCTAAGACTACTGAAGATACCATTGAAATAGCCATTCAAGTTAATGGTAAAGTAAGAGATACTGTTAAAGTATTTAAAGATATTTCTAAAGAAGACTTAGAAAAAGAGGCTTTAAATAGTGACATTATTAAAAAGTGGTTAGAAGGTAAAGAAGTAGTAAAAATAATAACTATTCCGGGTAGAATAGTTAATATAGTAATAAGGTAATCATTAATTTGATTATCTTTTTTCTTATTCAGTTCGAGCCTATAGTCTCTCACTGTTAAACAAAGCCTAAGGTCTTTGTTTAAAATATTTATTATTTGTATACATTTGTATTATATACAAAATTCTCATAAACACTTATAAATAAAAGCTTTACAAAGATATTAAAAAAATAGTCATATTTTCCTTGACTATAATATTTAAACTGGTATATAATGTTTGCGTGGTTAATACTTATGGTGTTCTCTTCTTTTTCTAAGGTTTTTACTTTGGAAGGAGAGGTGATTTTATGATAGAAAGTAATTTCTTAACCTTAGGGGGAGGAGGTTATTAGTAGATGGAATTAGTTATAGCGTATGCTTTAACTATTCTTGTTACCATAGCAGTAATAGTGCTAGGTAACCATAGAAAATAGATAAAAAATCGGGGCACCTCAGGGGGTAGCTCCGATTTGCCAAAAACAATGAAGAGAACACCTCGAAAATAGGTGTTAGCCATTTTTATTATGGCTAATTTCTCTTTCATATACATTATATTCTATTTTTAATAAAAAGGCAAGCAAATAAGTGAAATTACCATTTCATAATACGATTGTTTGGTATATAAAATTCTCATAAACACTTATAAATAAAAGCTTTACAAAGATATTAAAAAAATAGTCATATTTTCCTTGACTATAATATTTAAACTGGTATATAATGTTTGCGTGGTTAATACTTATGGTGTTCTCTTCTTTTTCTAAGGTTTTTACTTTGGAAGGAGAGGTGATTTTATGATAGAAAGTAATTTCTTAACCTTAGGGGGAGGAGGTTATTAGTAAATGGAATTAGTTATAGCGTATGCTTTAACTATTCTTGTTACCATAGCAGTAATAGTGCTAGGTAACCATAGAAAATAGATTGAAAAATCAGAGCGCCTCAGGGGGTCACTCTGATAACAAACGTTTGAAGAGAACACCTCGCAAATAGGTGTTAGCCATTTTTATTATGACTAATTTCTCTTTCATATACATTATATTATATTTTTTAAAAAAAAGCAAGGCAACCGAGTAGAAAATTATAAATAGTATCTTTTTCTTGACAAAAAACAAACAATTGTATATAATAATCTCATTATTGGGAGGTAAGTATGGCGTATTATTTAACCATTAAAAAGAATAAAGAATATAGTAAATTAGATATTTCTAGTTTACCAGAATTTAAGAAGATATCCAAATTTAGAGAGAAAACTTCATACTCACTTGAAGAAATAGACTACTTTACATCTTGCTTTAGCAATGAAATTGTACTAAAAAGAGCTTTATTACAAGAAGGTATAATTGAAGAATGTGATGTAACTAAAGATATTGAAATACGTTATAAAGATAAAGATAAATTATCAAAAGTAAGATACGATTTAGTTTATAAAGATGCTGCTAAATATTTTAATGTTGATTTTCTAAGATACTTCGTATTAAGTAAAAGTAGTGATAGAGATTTCTTAAATAAATTAACAAGTTTTTATAGAAACAGTTATTGCAATAATGAAAATATATGTCGTATTAGATATATATTAGAAACAAAGAATGAACATGAATTTACAATGCAAGAAACATTAACAAGTTTTGTATTTAATGAAGTATATGCGACTGATTATAAAACAGGTAATTGTTCATTAAAATATAAATCATTACATGATCTAGCTATGTTTTGTTTTACATACGAAATAAATAGCATTCGTAAAGAAATAAATATATCTAGTAAAGAAAAAGAAGAAAATAGAATAAAAATGTTAAATAGTTTAAAAACACCTAAACCTAAAATTAGAACGCTAAAGAAAAAGAATTATGAATTAGAAGGACAAATGTCATTTGATGATTTAGAATATTAATTATTAAAAAGTTAGTATAAGAAGTTAAGTAATTACTTTTCTTCTTTTCTTTTTTATGTTATACTTATCATGGTGATATTAAATGAATGATAACATAAAAAAAAGAATAGAAGAATTAGTAAACATATTAAATAAAGCAAGTCATGAATACTATGTTTTAGATAGTCCATCTATTACAGATCAGGAGTATGATGATTATTATAGCGAATTACTAAGGCTAGAAGAAAAGTATCCAGAATTAAAAAGAGAAGATTCTCCTACACTAAGAGTAGGAGGAGAGGCAATAAGTAAGTTTGAGAAAGTTACTCATAAGACTCCAATGCTATCATTTGATGATATATTTAATGAAGATGAAATAAGAGCCTTTGATGAAAGAATTAGAAAAACTATTAAGCATCCAACTTATACAGTAGAGCCTAAAATGGATGGTCTATCAGGTTCTCTTATCTATGAAAAAGGCCTACTTGTAAGAGTGGCTACCCGTGGTAATGGTGTAGTGGGAGAAAATATTACGTTAAATGCTAAAACTATAAAATCAATACCACTTAGACTAACTAAACCAATAGATATAGAAGTACGTGGAGAAATCTATATGAGTAAAGCCTCATTTGCTAAAGCAAATATGGAAAGAGAATTAAATAATGAACCATTATTTGCTAATCCAAGAAATGCAGCGGCTGGATCAGTAAGACAATTAGATAGTAAAATAACCGCCAAAAGAGGCCTAGATTTTATGGCTTATTTTATACCAAATCCTAGAGACTATGGTATAAAAGAGCAGTCAGAATCATTAGACTATCTAAAAGAACTAGGTTTTGTTACCAATTATAAATTAAATACTACTGCAAGTAGTGTAGATGAAATAATTAAAGATATTGAAAAATTAGCAAGTATTAGAAAAGACTTACCATATGAAATAGATGGTGTAGTATTAAAAGTAAATAACTTAGATGATGAAGAAGAACTAGGATATACTGCTAGAGTACCAAGATGGGGTATAGCCTATAAATTTCCAGCAGAAGAAGTATTAACAACATTAAAAGAAATAAAGTTTACGGTAGGAAGAACAGGCAAAATAACTCCTAATGCCATTTTCTCACCAGTCCATGTAGCAGGATCATTAATATCTAAAGCTACTTTACATAATGAAGACTATTGTATAGCTAAAGATGTAAGAGTAGGAGATACTATATCTATTCGTAAAGCTGGAGATGTAATTCCTGAAGTAGTAAGAGTATTAAAAGAAAGAAGAAATGGTACTGAGAAAGAATTTACTATGATAGAAAACTGTCCTATATGTAATACTAGATTAGTAAGAAAAGAAAAAGAAGCAGACTATTATTGTCCTAATAATTTATGTCCTGCGAGAAAGATAGAAAACATAATTCATTTTGCTGAAAGAGAAGCTATGAATATAGATGGAATGGGTGAATCAGTAATTGAAGATCTATATAATGAAGGCTTTATTACTGATGTAACCGATATATATGATATAAATAAATATGAAGATGAATTAATGAATCTAGAAGGTTATGGTACTAAAAAGATAAGTAATTTAAAGGCTGCTATTGAAAGAAGTAAATCTAATTCATTAGAAAGATTATTATATGGACTAGGTATTAGAAATGTAGGAACAAAGACTGCTAAAGTATTAGCAAGATACTATAAAACATTAGATAATTTAATGACTGCTAGTACTGAAGAACTAACAGGTATTAATGATATAGGTAGTATAATAGCCACAAGTATAAAAGAATATTTTAATGATATAAATAATAA
>OGOO01003103.1_pt1 | contig 11097 bp, 8 predicted proteins | sample 1552651 | NCBI WGS metagenome assembly OGOO01 (sample SAMEA2580118, study PRJEB22360) | human gut metagenome | biome: human gut; feature: human-associated habitat; material: faeces | place: Denmark | collected 2008/2010 | reverse complement strand
ATTGCAATGTGAGTACACTCGGCAGTGATAGGAGTGGATGGAGGTACCGCTTTTGCCAATGGTACTTCTTTTGCGTCGCCTATTTTCTGCGGACTGGTGGCTTGTTTGTGGCAGGCATGTCCTTGGCTTACGGTACGGCAGCTCATTCAGGTAGTACATGAAGCTAGCGACCGAAATGCTTATCCCGATAATATATACGGATATGGAGTGACGGATATGTGGAAAGCCTATCAACTGGCCATGAAACTGAAAGCGGATACTGATGGAAAATAAGCCTCTTTCCTTACTCGAACTGAACTCCTTGGTCAGACGGAGCATCACCTCCTGCCTGCCGGATGAATATTGGGTGCAGGCTGAATTAAGCGATGTGCGCGTAAATTATTCCGGACATTGCTATCTGGAGTTTGTACAGAAAGATGCTACCGGCAATGCGCTCCTGGCCAAGGCACGAGGAATTATATGGGCAAATGTCTTTACCCGTTTGCGGAGTTATTTTGAACGGGAAACAGGGCAGGCTTTCGTTTCAGGCTTGAAGGTGCTGGTAAAAGTCACGGTCGATTTCCACGAATTGTATGGCTACTCGCTGACGGTAGTGAATATTGATCCCACCTATACTTTGGGAGATATGGTACGCCGTCGTAAGGAAATTCTCCGGCAGTTGGATGAGGAGGGAATTCTGACACTGAATAAGGAACTGGAGCTTCCCGTACTGACGCAGCGTATTGCGGTCATTTCATCGGCTACGGCTGCCGGGTATGGCGATTTCTGCAATCAGTTGCTGCATAATTCTTTCGGCTTTGTATTTTATCCTCGGCTTTTTCAGGCCATTATGCAGGGAGATCAGGTAGAACAGTCCATCATTCAGGCACTCGACCGTATTAATGCGACACGCGATAACTGGGATGTGGTGGTGATTATCCGGGGAGGAGGGGCTACTTCCGACCTTTCGGGTTTTGATACCTATGATTTGGCGGCAAACTGCGCACAGTTTCCGCTTCCTATTATTACCGGAATCGGACATGAACGAGACGATACGGTGCTGGATATGATTTCACATACCCGTGTCAAGACTCCGACAGCTGCGGCTGAGTTTCTGATTAATCATGTAAGACAGACGGCACAGGAGCTGGAAACATACGAGGAGGTTATCTATCAGGAGGTGCCTCGTTTACTGCAACAGGAAAAACAACGGCTGGATTCGTTTATAACCCGGATTCCGGGACAGGTACAGATGCGGTTGCAGCGGGAAAACTTCCGTCAGGAGAAATTTCAAAACCGGATGAAAACAGCCTGGCAGTCGCGCTTGTTGCAAGAAAACTACCGTTTGCAATTGATGCCTCGCTTGCTTTCTGCTTTGCAGAACCGTGTACAGCGTGAGACACACCGGCTGGAACTGCTGGCACAGCGGGTAGATTCGGCTTCTCCAGAGAAGTTATTGAAAAAAGGATACAGCCTTACTCTGCTGGATGGAAAGGTGGTGACGGATGCTTCTCAACTGAAGCCGGGAGATGAAGTGGAAACCCGTCTGGCAAAAGGTAAATTTAGGAGTAAAGTAATAAATAAGTGATATGGCAGCAAAGAAGGAAACCTATTCAGAGGCGATGAAACGCCTGGAGGAAATAGTGTCTCGCATTGAAAGCAATGAACTAGATATCGACCAGTTGGGCGAATACTTGCAGGAAGCCCAGAAGCTGATAAAGTTCTGCAAGAACAAACTGTATAAGGCCGATGCGGAGATAAAGAAAATCTTGGAAGAAGATAATGAGGCGTAAGCCTGAAACAAAAAAGCCAGACCGGAAAGTCTGGCTTTTTCTGTTTATCGGATGATGGTCATTTCTTTGAGCAAATGAGAAGCACCGGCAAACTTGTCAATGATAAACAAGGTATAGCGGATGTCTACACAGGCCGCACGTTGCAGTTGTGGGTTGTAGGCAATGTCACCGGTCAGTCCCTCGTAGTTGCGGTCGAATCCGGTACCGATTAGCTCCCCTTTCGCATTGAATACCGGAGAACCGGAGTTACCCCCTGTGTTATCTGTTGCAGTGGCGAAGCAGACCGGCATTCGTCCGTCGGGCATGGCGTAGGGACCGAAATCCTTCTTTTCATACAACTCTTTCAGCTTGGCTGGTACCACAAATTCCGGATTGTTTGGGTCCTCCTTTTCCATTACCCCTTTCAAGGTGGTGTAGTAAAGGTATTCCTTTCCGTCAGCCGGTTCGTAAGAGCCAATCTTTCCGTAGGTTAGTCGGAGGGTAGAGTTGGCATCCGGATAGATAGGCTGTCCGTTGGCTTTTTTCATTTGCAATACACCTTCTACCCAAGTCTTGTGAGCTGCGTTGTATGCGTTGGTTTCCTCCTGCATGGCATCGCTGGTAGCCTGGTATCCGTTGCGTACGGAAGCTGCATATCTCACCATCAGGTCGTTTTCCAACTGCTGTGCATCGGGCTGCTTCAGGAACTCATCCAGTGCTTCCGGAGTTCTGAAGATGGACTGGTTGAAGCAGGCATCCACAAACGCATCGGTATTTCCCTGGAAATCCTTTTCGATGGTCTGGAATATGTCAATTCGCTGGTTTGCCGGAATCAGTCGGGCATACAAGGCAATCAGCTGTTTGGATACCTTGCGGTCGACTTCCGGATTGTAGTCCTTGTTGAAGAACTTTTGTCCAGCTTCTTTCAGGGCAGCAACAGCTTCGTCAATGTCTTTTTGCTTCTGGCTTTCCAGTGCCACTCTCAACGCATCCGTATCGGGTACCTTATAGAATTCAGTTCCCAACATCAAGGCTTCGTAAATAGCCTGCTGGTGGTACACTGCATCGTGGCGCTGTGCGACAATCTGCTTGATGCTTTCGTAGGCTTTCCGGTAATTGTCATTTCCAATGGAATCTCCGAAAGCTAACAATTGTTCCTGCTCCCGTTTCTTGCGGTCGAGTACTTTCAGACGTACCAGTCCTTCGTTCATGCCGATGGCATTTTTCCAGTAGTTGGCCGATGAAGCATACTTGGCTGCATACTGGATGCGGGTACGTGCATCCTTAGCCATTTCTTCTCCCAACACACGCAAGCGTACACCGCGAATGGTATCGCGCATGAAATTGGTAGTCTGCATGCGTTCTTCCACCTCATCACTAATCATGTAACGCCAGTTGCGTCCGGGGAATCCCATCACGAAGGTAAAGTCACCTTCCTTCACTCCTTTCAGGTTGATGGCAATGTGTTTCTTTACTTTCAAAGGTACGTTTTCTGCACTGTAATTGGCTGGCTTTCCGTCCTTATTAGCGTAGATACGGAAGATAGAGAAGTCACCGCAGTGGCGGGGCCACATCCAGTTGTCGGTATCTGCTCCGAACTTACCGATGGAAGAGGGAGGAGCACCTACCATACGCACATCCTTGTAAGATGTCTTGACAAACAGGTAGTATTTGTTGGCTCCATAGAACGGTTTCAGTTCCAAGGTTGTAAATTCGTTGGTGCGGATACGTTCCTTTTTGGCAAACTTTTCAGCCACTTTGGCTAAGAAAGAAGGAGAGAGGTAGTTGGTTCCGTCCGGATCTTTGGACTTCTTCAACTGCTTCTGCACGTATTCCGTTACGTCAAGTATCCGGTCAATAAAGGTCACGTTCAGTCCTTCACACGGAAGTTCCTGTTCGCGAGTCATGGCCCAGAAACCGTCGGTCAGGTAATCATGTTCCACTGAACTGTGCTGCTGGATGTAACCGTATCCACAGTGGTGGTTGGTCAGCACCAGTCCTTCCGAGGAGATGACTTCCCCCGTACATCCGCCTCCGAAATGCACCACGGCATCTTTCAGGCTGATGTTGTCCGGACAGTACACCTGGTCAATGCTGATGTCCAGTCCCAAATCCTGCATCACGGCAGCATTCTGCTGTTTCAGGTCGGTCAGCATCCACATCCCCTCATCCGCATGAGCGGTGAGGGAAAGTGTGGCAAATAAGGATAATAATAACTTATGCTTCATTATTCTACAATTGTCATTTCATCAATCAGGTTCTTGCAGCCTCCCAATTTTTCTACGATGAACAGCACATAGCGAATATCTACGGCGATACAACGCTGGAGGTTGTTGTCGAAGTTGATGTCACCAGAAAGAGATTCCCAGTTACCGTCGAATGCAGCTCCAATCAGTTCGCCGTTTCCATTCATGACTGGAGAACCTGAGTTACCGCCGGTAATGTCGTTGGTGGTCAGGAAGCAAGTCGGCATTTCCCCGTTAGGCAGTGCGTAGCGTCCGTAGTTCTTCGTAGCATACAACTCTTTCAGCTTGGCTGGTACCACGAATTCCGGATTGTTCGGATCTTCTTTTTCCATTACCCCTTTCAGTGTAGTGTAATATTTGTAGTGTACACCGTCTTTCGGATCGTAAGCTTTTACGTTTCCGTAAGTCAGACGAATCGTAAAGTTGGCATCCGGAGCTTTCGGAGTCGGTGCATACATTTCGCAAAGACCGCGTACGTAGGTCTTGTGCAGCAGGTTGATGTCACCGTTGGCTTGATCCAGCTTGTCTGCCAGTTCCTTGTATTTCTTGCTCACTGCAGCAGCATATTCAGCCGACAAGTCTTTGTTGATTGCTTCTACAGTAGGATTCTCGATGAAAGCGTTGAAGTTCTTTTCATTAGCGAAGATACTGTTATTGTAGAGAGCATCTACGTAAGCATTGTAATCGCCCTTGAATGCATTCTTAACGGTCTGATAGAAATCAGGCAATGCTTCAGCCGGTACTTTTTCTGCATAAAGCGGCAGCAGCACTTTAGCCACCTTGCGGTCTACTTCGTGGTCATAGTCCTTGTTGTGGATGTCAGCGTAGGCTTCTTTCAGGGTAGCGATGGCTTTTTCTACGTCTTTTTTCTTGTTTTTCTGCAGGGCAGTAGCCAAGTCCTGAAGTGCTTCCATCTTCGAAGTCAGGGTGAATTCGATACCGCTTCTGAAAGTTTCAGTGAAATAAGTTAACTGTGTGCGCAACGGAGTAACACGCTTCACGTATTCGTCAATCTTTCCTACTACGGCTGCATAGTCAGCATTCTGTTTTTCTTTGGCAAAAGCAGCAAATTTAGCTTCCTGTTCTGCCTTTGTTTCCAGAACCTTGTTGTCCACAATGGCCTTGTTCATACCTATGGAGTTTTTCCAGTAGTTGCTTGAACCGGCAAACTTGCTGGCATACTGGATACGTACCTTGTCGCTGGCAGCCATTTCCTTACGGAGAATATTCTGGCGTTCTTCGCGTACGGTGATACGCGGCACGTTGATGCCTTCCATGCGCAGGCGTACTTCACTTTCTGTCAGGTAGCGGCTGGTGCTTCCGGGGAATCCCATAATCATGGCATAGTCGCCTTCCTGCAATCCCTTCAGTGAAATAGTCAGGTGTTTTTTTACTTTCAAAGGCACATTCTCTGCGCTGTATTCAGCCGGATTACCGTCCTTGTCGGCATAGATACGGAACATAGAGAAGTCGCCTGTGTGACGCGGCCACATCCAGTTGTCGGTTTCACCTCCAAACTTACCGATTGATGAAGGAGGAGCGGCTACCATACGCACGTCGCTGTAAGTCTTGATAAAGAACAAGTAGAATTTGTTACCTTCATAGAACGGAAGAGCCTGTGTAGAGATGCCCGGTTTGCCTTTCAGGTCACTTTTCTTCAGTTCGTCGGCAGCCAGTTTCTTCAGGTATTTGCTTCCGAAAGATTCTGCTTCAGAAACTTTTCCTTTACGGATGTCTTCGTTTACTTTTTCCGTTACATCCACAATACGGTCTACGAATTTGAAGGTCAATCCCGGTGTAGGAAGTTCTTCCTGATAACTTTTTGCCCAGAATCCGTCGGTCAGGTAGTCATGTTCCACCGAGCTATGTTGTTGGATGGCATCGTATCCACAATGGTGATTGGTCAGAATCAATCCGTTGGGTGAGATAATTTCACCTGTACATCCGCGTCCGAAAATTCCGACAGCATCCTTTAATGTAATTTGGTCAGGGTTGTAGATATCCATGATATCCATTTTCAGTCCTTGCGCTTTCATTCGGTCCGCAAGGTTCTGCTCCTGCATGAGCTGGAGCAACCACATTCCTTCATCGGCCTTGGCCGGAGAGAATACAGCACAAACAAGTGCGAGTGCGAGTACTTTCAGTTTTTTCATTGTTATGTATAGTGTTAAAATATAGATTGCACAAAAATAGTAAAAAAACGCACACCATTCTCACACGGCTCACTTAAAAGGTAATAAACCACTATCTTAGTATAAATTTTGATAATATATTTCGGCGCTTCCTTGAAAGATTATACCTTTGCCCACAAATTTAAAAGGTTTCAGCATGTATAAACTTTATTTTTTCCTGTTGTGTGCCATGCTTTGCACCTCTTGCAGTAAGAAATATAAGATAGAAGGTACTTCGTCTGTTTCTATGTTGGACGGTAAAATGCTTTTTATAAAAATCCCGGTGGGTGATAAATTGGTCAACATTGATTCGGCAGAAGTAATTCATGGCTTATTCGAAATGCAGGGAAAGGTTGATTCCACGGTTTTAGCTTCGTTGTATATGGATGATGAGTGCATCATGCCTTTAGTGATAGAACCGGGCCACATTGATATTCAGATAGACAATGCGGGAATTACCATCAAGGGGACTCCATTGAACGACTGTTTCAATGATTTTGTGGTACAGAAAAACTCGCTCGATGACCGTGCTTACGAAGTAGAGCGCGAGGAAAGTCGCATGATTATGGATGGAAAGGATTTGCAGACGGTGCATCAGGAAATCCAGAAAAAACGTGACGAGATAGCTACGGAGATGAACCAGCTGGCCAAGACTTTTATTCAGGACAATTACGAGAACGTATTGGGACCGGGATTGTTCATTATGTTGGGTAACAGCATGCCTTATCCCTTCATGACTCCGTTGATGCAGGAAATCGTTGACGCGGCTCCTGAAGCGTTCAAGAACAATTACATGGTGAAGGAATATGTGTCTGTGGCACGTGAAAATATGTCGCATGCTCCCCTTCATTAAAAAGAAAATCGGGTAAGAAATTCTTTCCTACCCGATATTTATTTTTTATTCTCCACTTTTCTTTTCTCCTTTGTATTTTTCCGGCAAACCTTTTTCAATGGCCTGATAGGATTCTTCCATCAGCATGGTCTGGTTTTCTTGTCCTTTTCCTTGCGGATAGATGGGCTGATGGATGGTCAGCTTCAACGGATGCCAGGAGAGCAGTTTGCCCGTGCGCGGTAAAATATCAAAAGAACCGCTAATACTCATCGGTACGACCGGAAGCTGCAACTGGTCAGCTAGCAGGAAAGCCCCTTTCTTAAACTCGTTCATGCGACCGGTAAAGGTTCTTCTGCCTTCCGGAAATACCACGAGTGAAGTACCTCCTTGTAAGATTTTTTCTGCACGCTTGATGGTTTCATACACTTTGCGCGGACTGGATTTGTCTACAAAAATGAAACCGGCCGATTCGCAGGCTTTTCCGACGAAAGGAATGCTGCGCAGGCTTTTCTTCATCATCCATTTGAAGTTTCTTCCCAAGAATCCGTAGATAAGGAATATGTCGAACGCTCCCTGATGATTGGCTACGAATACATACGATGTTTTGTGGTCAATGTTTTTGTGTCCTTCCACTTTCACCGGAAGCAAAAACAGAAAACAAGTGAGTTGTGACCATATTTTCCCCGGGTAATATCCCCAGAAGTGTCCGTTGCCCAGCCAGCATCCCAGCATGGTGGTCAGTGCGGTCAGAATGGTCAGCACAAGAAAAATGGGAAGCCCGATACAGATTTGATAAATGATGTATAAGAATCTCATAAGTGTGATAGATTTTATTGGATTGATTTGTTATTTCCTTTTTTTAGTGTGAGAACGGTAATTTCCGGCCAGGCACCCAGTCGCATGGGGAACAGCACATAGCCTAACCCGATGTTGACGTACAGTCCCCGGTTACCTTCCAGATACAAGCCTCTGTGTTCCGGATAGATAAACTTGGACACTGAAAAGCCGAACAGACTGATTTGCATGTCGTGGGTATGACCTGACAAGGTAAGCTGTACCGAGGTCTCCGGAAGCACTTTCCGACGCCAGTGTGTCGGGTCATGACTTAGCAGGACCTTGAACATGCCGTTTGTGCCTTGCAGAGCCTTGGGTAAGTCGCCTCTGTCAGGGAAAGGTGGTTTCCCGCTGTTTTCCACACCAACTATAGCAATGGAATCAGTACCTTTATATATAATACGGTGGTCATTTTGCAGCATGAACCATCCCATACGGTTTTCGCGTGCAATCAGGCTGTCTACGTTAGCCAGACGGGCCTGCTCGTTTTCCCATTTTACATAGGAACCATAGTCGTGATTACCCAATACGGAATACACTCCGTCGCGCGCTTTCAGTTGTGAGAACACAGCCATAAATTCCAGCAATTCGTCAGCGCGACTGTTCACGAGGTCGCCAGTGAATACAGCCAAATCGGCATCTTGCCGGTTGCAAATATCGATGGCTTCCTGAAGTGCCTTTCCATTTCCTTTCCAGCTTCCAGAGTGGATGTCCGACAATTGCAGAATGCGATAGCCATCGAATGCATCCGGAAGGTCGGGCGAGTAGAATGTAACTTCTTTTACTTGAAAATTTTCCTTTCCCTTAATGGCTCCAAACAATACATATCCGAAAGCAAACAATGCGGGTGCCAGTGAAATCCATCCATGAGGAATAGGGCGCTTTATCAATCTTCTGATCAGTTTCAGCAGAATACTGGTCAGCATGAATATCATTTTAGGAATAGTGAAGCATAGAGCAACAATCAGGTAAGTCCCAAAATATTCATGTAAACTGTCATGTCCAACAAGGAAAACTACTAATGCGAGCAATAGTAATAAGGTGGGCAGCCAGTAGGCACGTTTCCACTTCTTATCGTGCAGGCTGGTCAAATAGGTCTTGTATATATACCAGTCTGGTAGCAGAAACAAGGCCAAAAATATCAGTGACACTCTTAGTAGAATCATATTTGCTATTCATTTTAGGGTTGCAGATTGGCTGCGAGGTATTTTCGCAGTACGTCGGCATCTATATTCCGGCGGGAAGCGTAGTCCATGAGTTGTTCCTCGTCTATTTTTCCAACCGAAAAATAGCGTGAAACCGGATGGGCAAACATCAGTCCGCATACCGAGGCATGAGGTTGCATCATTCCGTTCTCTGTCAGATGTATGCCGATGCGTTTCATGTCAATAAGCTTGTCGAGCAGAAAACTGACTGATATGTCGGGCAGGGAAGGATAGCCCACAGCAGGACGTATGCCCTGATAGTCTTCATTGAGCAGCTGTTTCATGGTCAGCTTTTCGTCCTTGGCGTATCCCCATACCTCTTTGCGCAGGGTTTCGTGTATCTTTTCAGCAGCGGCTTCTGCCAGTCTTTCCCCAAGTGTTTTGATGAGCAAGGACTGGTAGTCGTCATGGCTGAATTCTTCTTCCATGGCCGGATCGATGGTCGTGGCGAATCCTCCTACCGTATCCTTGATACCGGAAGAAAGGGGACGGACAAAGTCACTCAGGCAGAGAAACGGGTCGTCGGGGCGGACGCGGGTCTGCTGGCGGAGCAGAGGAAATAAAGTGCCCTCTAACCATAGGTTGTCGCCCTCGGCATTGGCTTCCATCAGGCGATAAATGGCATAGACCTTGTATTTCCCGTCGATTTTGTTCAGCATGCGTACTGCTTCTTTGTGCAGTTGCATGGCTTCGGCAGCTTTGGCGCGTTCAGCTTCGGGAAATGAAGCCAGCCACCCGGCGCGGCAGGCATCACAGCCATGAATGTCGGCAATGGCTGCGTAGCGTGGCTGAAACCCCCATGCGTGGAAAAAATAAATCCAGTTGATGTATTCAGCCAGGTCGTGTATGTCGTAACGGACGGTCGTGATGTCTGTTTTCATTCGCTTTCTTTTAACGTTCAAACCGAAGGGCTTGTCCACGGTGCGCTTTGTTCACTTTTCCATTCTCGTAAACTGCCGTACCGTTGACAAATGTCTTTTCTACCTGTGCATGGAAGGTACGGCCTTCCATCGGACTCCATCCACACTTGCTTTCAATGCAGTCGGTGGTTACAGTCCATTCTTTATGTGGATTCAGCAGAACAAGGTCGGCCTGATAGCCCGGTCGGATAAACCCTCTTTGGCTAATCTGGTAAAGCTGGGCCGGTGCGTGACACATTTTCTGAACTAACTGTTCGATAGACAGGACACCTTCGTGTACCAGTTCGTAGATGCTGACCAATGAGAACTGCAGGGTCGGCATGCCTGATACGGCTTTCAGTGCTCCTCCTTCTTTTTCACTCAACAGGTGAGGTGCATGGTCGGTAGCGATGACGTCAATCAGGTTAGTGCTCAGAGCCTTTCTCAACGCATCACGGTCGGCTTTTGTCTTGATGCTGGGATTACACTTGATGCGTGCCCCTAGTTGCGCATAGTCTTCATCGCAGAACATAAGGTGCGATACGCAGGCTTCTGCCGTAATTTTCTTTTCTTGGAGCGGGCGGTCTTCTAACAGGCCCAATTCACGTGCCGTGCTGATGTGAAGTATGTGCAGGCGGGCACCTGTTTCTTTCGCCAACTGTACGGCGAGTGCCGAAGAATGGTAACAGGCTTCCTCGCTGCGTATCAGCGGATGGAAAGAAATGTCCAGATCTTCGCCATATTGCTGTTTGAAACGTTCGGTATTTTCGCGGATAATCTGCTGGTCTTCACAGTGAGTAGCAATCAGCATACCTGCCTCGGAGAATATTTTTTTCAAGGCTTCCATGCGGTCGACCAGCATATTCCCGGTGCTGGCTCCCATAAACAGTTTCACACCGCATACGTGTGTCTTGTCCAATGCTTTCAGTTGGTCGGCATTGTTGTTCGTAGCCCCAAAATAGAAAGAATAGTTGACAATGCATTTAGTGGCTGCATCCTGGAATTTATTTTCCAGTGCTTCGAGTGTGGTAGTCTGAGGGTTGCAGTTCGGCATATCCATGAACGAAGTTACTCCTCCAGCCGCAGCCGCATGGCAGCCAGTTTCGATTGTTTCTTTATGTGTTTGTCCAGGATCGCGCAAATGAACATGCATATCTAC
>OGOO01003098.1_pt1 | contig 11111 bp, 9 predicted proteins | sample 1552651 | NCBI WGS metagenome assembly OGOO01 (sample SAMEA2580118, study PRJEB22360) | human gut metagenome | biome: human gut; feature: human-associated habitat; material: faeces | place: Denmark | collected 2008/2010 | reverse complement strand
GTAAATACCATGGACAGCCTCCTTATCCGGCCGGGGATTTCTTAAAGATGATCCGCCAGAAAATGGAATTGGTCGGGATCGATAATAAGTTGCTGAACCGTTCCCTGAATGAAGGTTTTTCCGGGGGAGAAAAGAAGAAGAACGAAATCTTTCAGATGGCGGTTCTCGAACCGAAATTAGCTATTCTGGATGAAACGGATTCCGGTTTGGATATCGATGCGTTACGAACGGTGGCCAATGGCGTGAACAAACTGAAAAAGCCGGAGAATGCCACGATTGTCATTACCCACTACCAGCGTTTGCTGGACTATATCGTACCCGATGTGGTACATGTATTGTATGACGGCCGTATTGTGAAAACCGCCGGCAAAGAGCTGGTAGCCGAACTGGAAGAGAAGGGATATGATTGGATCAAGGAAGAAGTAAAAGGTAAGTAGTCGGATATGAACGATTTTGAAAAAATAAATACCGATTTGGCAACTTTGTTCAGAGAAGGCCGGGCCCTGCTCGATGCAGGAAACAGCGCGGTAATGAACGGTTGCCGGGAGGAAGCATTCCGTAAATTTGTCGATTTGGGAGGAATCCCGAATAAACAGGAAGATTATATTTATCTGAATCTGCAGCCCTTATTCGGCAAAGATTATAACGTCGTGTTGAAATATATCCGGCAGGAGGTGGATATGAACGAAACTTTCCGCTGTGCTGTTACGGATTTGGTTACCACTCCCGTATTGACCGTGAACGGTTGGTGGTTCGATGGGAATCCGGCAGCCGAAATACCGGAGGAAGTGGTTATCTGTGGTTTGCAGGAAGCGAGTGTGAAATACCCTGATCTGTTTGCTAAACATTATAACCACTATGCGCCTGTCGCTCACCGGGATGGCTTAGTGGCACTGAATACGGCATTTGCACAGGACGGTGTATTTGTTTATGTCCCTGACGATGTCGTTTTAGAATGCCCTTTGCAGATTATCAATCTCTTAAGGGCGAAGGCCGATCTGATGGGATTCCAACGTAACCTGATCGTACTGGGGAAAAATGCCAGAGCGACTGTACTGGTTTGCGATCACACGCTTTCAGAGCATGATTTTTTAATCAACAATACGACCGAAGTATATTTGGGCCCCAATGCCCATATGGAATATTATCAGGTACAGAATCAACATCTCGGGGCTTCCCAGATCAATTCTTTATTTGTCTCAGAACACCGTAATTCCACTTTTGAAAGTAATCTGGTGACCTTGTACGGGGGTACTATCCGGAACAATATGTATGTCGCTTTGAATGAAGAAGGGGGAGAATGTCATTTGTACGGGATGTATATCCAGGATAAAAAACAGATTGTCGACAACTTTTCTTACATCGATCATATTGCTCCGCATTGTACGAGTAACGAACATTTCAAGGGTGTTCTGGATGATGCTGCACTGGCAAATTTCAGCGGATGTATCCGTGTGCGGCCGGATGCACAGAAGACCGAAGCTTATCAGGCCAATAACAACTTATTGCTGACAGATACCGCCCGGATAAATGCCAAACCCCAGCTGATCATCGATGCCGATGATGTGAAATGTAGCCATGGAGCGACGGTCGGACAGATCGATGAAGAAGCTATGTTCTATCTGCGTTCACGGGGAATCAGTCCGGAAGAAGCCCGGATGATGATGATGTTCGGGTTTGCTCACGACATTATCCGGCGGGTAAAACTCGAACCCCTGCGGGTGAAAATCGATGATTTGATCGATAAGCGGCTGAGGGGTGAATTATCGAAATGTTATAATTGCATTATGCAATGTAAAAAATAATCGGATATGTTCGACGTTGCAAAAGTCCGGAAAGATTTCCCGATATTGGAAGAACAGGTATACGGAAAACGCTTGGTATACCTGGATAATGGGGCGACGACTCAGCGGCCGTTGCAAGTCATTGAAAAAATGAACGAATATTACCTGAAGTACAACTCGAATGTACATCGGGGAGTCCATTTTTTGAGTAATAAATGTACCGATGCCAATGAGGAAGCCCGCGAAATTGTCCGGAAATTCATTCATGCCGGTTCGGATAAAGAAATTATTTTTACCCGGGGTACCACGGAAAGCATCAACCTGGTGGCTTTTTCTTTCGGAGAAGCTTTTATCCGGGAAGGTGACGAAATCCTGGTAACTGAAATGGAGCATCATGCCAATATTGTTCCCTGGCAGATGCTCTGTGAACGGAAAGGAGCGGTATTGAAAGTACTTCCGTTTAACGATAAAGGGGAGCTCGATCTGTCACAACTGGATACTTTATTGACTCCGCGGGTGAAATTAGTTGGAGTCGCTTACGTTTCGAATGTGTTGGGGACGGTAAATCCGGTAAAAGAGCTGATCGGCCGGGCTCATCGGATCGGTGCAAAAGTGTTGGTCGACGGCGCACAAGCTGTTCAGCATATACCGATAGATGTGCAGGCGCTCGACTGTGATTTTTTTGTATTTTCAGGACATAAGTTATATGGTCCTACAGGAGTCGGAGTGTTGTACGGTAAGGAGGATTTGCTGAATCGGATGCCTCCCTGGCAAGGTGGGGGAGAGATGATCAAAGAAGTACATTTCGAAAAGACGACTTATAACGAGCTTCCTTTTAAATTCGAAGCAGGAACTCCCGATTTTATCGGGGTGATCGGCTTGGGAGAAGCCATTCGTTATGTTGAATCCCTCGGTTTGCCAGAGATCGCTGTTTACGAACAGCAGTTGTTGGACTATGCGATGGAGCGGATGCGGCAGGTTCCTGCTATGCGGATTTTTGGCGAAGCTATACGGAAATCTTCCGTCCTGTCTTTTGCATTGGGAGAAATACATCATTCCGATACAGGCATATTGTTAGATAAAATGGGGATCGCTGTTCGTACGGGACAGCTCTGTGCCGAACCGGTCATGCAACATTATGGGGTAACGGGTATGGTAAGGGCTTCGATCGGTATGTACAATACCTCTGAAGAAATCGATCTGTTTTGCGAAGGATTACACCGGGTGGCTAAAATGTTTAAGTTGGCCTGATATTTATATTTTTGTAAAGGATAGGATAAAAATTGATAAAAATGACAATCGAGGAAAAAGAACAGGAAATTATAGATGAATTTTCTATATATGATGATTGGATGGATAAATATGCTTATCTGATCGAGTTGGGATCGGGTCTGGAAGGGATGGATGAAGCACATAAGACCGAAGAAAATCTGATTAAGGGATGCCAGTCGAGGGTGTGGTTTCATGCCGATATGCAGGATGGCCTTTTGTATTTTACAGCTGACAGCGATGCAATTATCACCAAAGGCATCGCCGGATTGTTGATCCGGGTCTTTTCCGGACAGAAGCCGGCGGATATCGCTAAAGCCGACCTGCATTTTATCGATGAGATCGGATTGACCCAGCATTTGTCGCCTACCCGTTCCAATGGCCTGCTTGCGATGGTGAAACAGATCAAATTTTATGCAATTGCTGCTGAGGCAGCTTCGCAAAATACGAAGTAAGAAATTTTAAACGATTAAAGACGGATGGATATGACTGCCAGTATAACAAGGGATCTGATTATTGAGAAATTGAGCACGGTTTATGATCCGGAGATTCCGGTGAATATCTGGGAATTGGGGTTGATATACGATATAGAATTTCCAAAGCCTTCCGAAGTGATCATTCACATGACCCTCACGGCTCCCGGATGCCCGATCGCCGATGAGATCGTGCAGCAAGTGCATGATGTGGTAATGGAAGTCGAAGGTATAGAAAGTGCTACCGTAAACCTGGTTTTCGAGCCGGCATGGACGCCCGACCGGATGAGCGATGTGGCTAAGCTGGAGCTGGGATACGATATTTGAAGCGGAAAAAGAAGGAGCGGAAAAGAAGATTAAAATTTATAAAATATAATTGGGAGGATTTATTGAATATCTTGTTTATTTAACATACATTTACATCGTCAAATCTGTGATTAATTGGTGATTGAAATTATTAGAGGTGTATGAAGCGTATTTTGTTGATTGCGCAGGCAATCCTTTCATTAGGTAGTGTTGTTAAAGCTCAGGATGGGAACAATACATCTTATTTCTTATCAAATCTTCCGCAGCAATTTCGGTTAAATCCTGCTTATCAGCCGGAGTATAAAGTCTTTATCGGTCTGCCGGGGCTCAGTGGCGTTTCCGTGAATTATCTGAACTCTTCGTTTACCGTCGAGGATTTGTTGTTCAAACGGGACGATTCGGTTTATATGGATGTGAATAAGTTTTATAAATCATTGCATAAACGGAATTACATCGCTTTTAATAATGAAAATTCTATTCTTTCCATCGGTGTGAAAGCTAAAAGTTGGTACGGGACTTTGGATATCACTCAGAAAAATGATTTCTTATTTCGTTATAACAAGGATTTGTTCACTTTCCTGAAATATGGTAATACGGACCATCCCTCTATGGATTTCGGGAAGCTGGGGGTAAATCTGAAGTCCTATATCGAAGTGGCTTTAGGTTTGTCGAAACAGGTGAACAGTAAGCTTACCGTCGGAGGGCGTTTGAAATATCTTGCAGGTATTGCGAATGCTCATATGACGGATTCTGAATTGGATGTGGTGACAGAGAAAGATGGAACGATGAAGATACATTCCCGGCAGAATATCAGGATCACCGCTCCGGTGAATATTCGTAACGAACAGACAGGTTTGCCGTTCGAACCCAACAAGCCGATCGATTGGGACGATTTCGACTTCAATACCGACGACATCGGGGTTGCGGATTTTCTGAATACTAAAAATCCCGGTTTTGCTATCGATTTGGGAGGTGAATATCAATTCAACGATAAAATTAAATTGTTCGCCAGTTTGACGGATTTGGGTTTTATTCATTGGGGAAATAAGGATTTTCGGTATAATTTTTATCAGGATGCCCGGTTTACCTGGGAAGGGGCCGATATTTCCAATAGTGTGAATAAAGACAATGTGGGATATATTTCTATCGATAGTGCTTTCACGAAGTTGACAGACCAATTGAAAGATAGTTTGCAGCTGAGAAGCAGAGGTAAAGCTTATACTACGATGGTGAGCCCGAAATTGTATTTAGGAGCTACCTATCAGTTGAACCGTACCTTTTATGTCGGAGGGTTGTTCCGGGCTTCATTAGTTGATAAAATGTTTATTCCTTCGCTGACTGCTTCGGTGAACGGACGCTTGATGCGTAATGTCAGTGCTTCGGTTTCATATAGCATTACCCGGGGAAGTTATGTGAATCTCGGTGCCGGTCTGACCGCAAAACTCGGCCCGTTCCAGCTTTATCTGGAAACCGACAACTTATTGGCTTGCAATTATACCAATACACAGTCCGCTAATGCCCGTTTCGGGATAAATTTACTGTTCGGACATAAAGACCATAAGAAAAAGAAAAAAGCAGCCGAAAAAGAACCGCTGGAAGTGATGATTGCACCTGTTCCGGTGAAAAAAGACACTGTCTATAAAGAGGTGGCTCCTGAGGTCGATCCGGTGGCTCCTATAAAAGAGGAGAAAGTAGTCGATACCGAAAGTGATTCAATCAGGGCTTATTATGTGATTGTCGGGAGTTTCAAGAGTAAACAAAGAGTGGAAAATTTGAGAAAACGCTTGGTATTTATGGGATTTAAAGAAAGTGCTATCCTGAGGAACGAAAATGGCATGTACCGGGTGACTACCGCCCCTTTCAATACCCACACCGATTGTTGGAATGAAGTATTCCTGATCAGAAAGAAGTATCCGCAATTTGCCGATGCCTGGGGATTGGCGGTGAGATAATAGAAATATGAGTCGATATGAACATGAAAGAATGGGTTCAGCAAGTGATTAAACCAGCTGAAATAGAAAAATATCTGGTAAACGGAAAAGACTTTATCGATGAAAAATCGATTTTCGGTAATCTTGAAAAATATCGTCAGCCGGATAAACAGCAAGTGCGGGATATTTTACAGAAATCTCTGGATATAAAGTTGTTATCTCCGGAAGAAACGGCTGTGTTGTTGAATGTAGAAGATCCGGGACTGTTGGAAGAAATGCGTGAAGCCGCATTGCAGGTAAAAAAGAAAGTATATGACAACCGGATCGTCTTTTTCGCTCCGTTATATTGTTCCAACCTCTGCGTAAATAGTTGTGTCTATTGTGGGTTCCGAAGTGATAACTGTGCTGAAAAACGGCATGTGTTGACTATGGAGGAGGTGAGACGGGAGACGGAGGCTGTGATCGATGAGGGACATAAACGTTTGATTGCCGTATATGGTGAGCATCCCCAAAGTGATGCCGACTATATTGCCGATAGTATGGCGACGATTTATGCAACCAAACGGGTGACTCCTACCGGGAACGGCTTTAATAATATCCGTCGCATCAATATCAATGCGGCGCCGATGAGTATAGAGAATCTGCGGAAACTGTGGCGTGCCGGAATCGGGACTTATCAGGTGTTCCAGGAAACTTATCATCCGGGACGTTATGCCGAGTTGCATCCGGCCAATACGATTAAAGGAAATTTCCGTTGGCGTTTGTACGCAATGCATCGTGCAATGGATGCAGGGATAGACGATGTGGCTATCGGGGCTCTGTTCGGTTTGTACGACTGGCGTTTTGAGGTGATGGGGTTAGTTCATCATGCTCACGACCTGGAAAGACAGTTCGGTATCGGACCGCACACCATTTCCTTTCCGCGTATGCAGCCTGCTTTGGGATCGTTTGTGAGCGAAAATTCGCCTTATTTGGTCAGGGACGATGCTTTCCGCCGATTGGTGACGGTGTTGCGTCTGGCCGTGCCTTATACAGGCTTGATTGTCACGGCCCGGGAGCGTGCTGAATTACGGCGTGAAATTATCAATTATGGTTGCACACAGACGGATGCTTCTTCGAAAATCGGTATCGGAGCCTATTCCGAGAAAAAGGTACAGGAAGAAAATCCCGATAAGGTTCAGTTTATGCTGGGCGACGAACGCAGTTTGGACGAAGTGATCCGCGAGTTGGCCGGAGACGGTTACATCACTTCTTTCTGTACTGCCGGCTACCGTTGCGGACGTACCGGGGATAAGATCATGAACTTGCTGGAAAAAGGAGTGGATAAAATATTAGGAGTGGAAGGTAAATTCTGTAAGCTGAATGCCGTACTGACTTTCCGTGAATACCTGAATGATTATGCTTCGGCAGAAACCCGTCGGATCGGCGAGCAACTGATCGAAAAAGAGTTGCAGGAAATCGAGGGAATGTCTTTCTTTACAGATAAGAAATTATTGCCGACTTTCCTGAATTATTATAAGCGAATTGCTTCCGGGGAACGGGATTTATATATGTGATCGGAGCGGAGAGTCATTCTAATATTTTAGGTAAAGAAATAGGTAAATGTGCTCAAACTGAAATCTTTCTTAGTTTCTAGGTGTACCATATCTAGTTTTATTTTTTTAGGTTTCAAGGGGTACAAAAATTTCAGAAGTTAACCGTTGTCACTGAAAACGTACTAATTATAAGATCGATGCCCCCTGCGGCCGTAAAAAGGCGGTACAGGGGACATCGATTTGACAAACCAATTGCTCTTTTGGTTATTCCAGTACTTTTTTGATTTGTCGTTTGGCTAAGGTGAGGGGAGCTAATGAACAGGGGCCGTTGATACAACCTCCGTCGCAGGCCATTACTTCGACGAATTGAGCGTCGGGTTTTTTAGCCATACTCTTCAATAGGGCTTGATTTTTCTTATCCAACCCTTCGATATGAATATTGGAATATTTGTCGCCGATGGCATTGACAACAGCTGCCTGTACTCCGCCGGCCTGAGCAAATCCACGGCCGTACTTCGTCACTTCGTGGTTGAGCTCTTTCTCGCTGCAATTGGCTACATCTATGTCATAAGCCACCATAAAAGCACCCAGCTCTTCGAAGCTCATCACATAATCCACTTCGTCGACCGAATCGGCTTCATGGCGTTTGGCCAGGCACGGTCCGATGAATACGACTTCGGCATCCGGATATTTCTCCTTCGCGTATCGGGCTGCATAGACCATCGGGCTCCGGGTTTCCGAAACATAGGGTTTCAGCATCGGAGCATGCTTGTCCACCCAACCGGTATAAGCCGGGCAACAAGAGGTGGTCATAAAAGCTTGGCCTTCCTGCATTTTTTCTTCCAATTCTTTGGCTTCGTTTGCAGCTGTGATTTCGGCACCGAGAGCAACTTCGATCACATCGTCGAAACCGATTTGTTTGATCGCTGCCAGTACTTGCCCCGGAGTGGCATTGAACTGTCCATAGATAGCAGGAGCAGGGATAGCTACGATTTTTTTCTTCGGATTACTAATACTTTTGTGTATATCGATGATTTTCGACCGTTCCATGATAGCTCCATAGGGACAGGCTTGCATACATTTTCCGCAATAGATACACTTTTCTTTATCGATATGTTCTACGCCTTCGGCATCTTTACTGATCGCTTTTACGGGACAAACGTCTTCGCAAGGAACAGGCGTGTATACAATAGCATGATAGGGGCAAACTTTCTGGCATAATCCGCAGCTGACACAATCCTCACTGCTGATACTGGCTTTGCCGCCGATAAACGAAATCGCAGCTTTGGGGCAGTTCATCACACAAGGCCGGCCTTCACATCCCCGGCAAAGGTTTGTGACGGCATATTGTGATTGGATACAGGCACTACAAGCTTCGTGGACAACAGAAAGAATATTTTCCTTCATATTTTTATTAGCCATCGCCATGCGGGCGAAATCGGAGAGATGAATCAGGTCGATCTCTTCGTCTGTAATTTCAAAGCCCAGAATCGAGATAATCTTGTGTTTGAGGATGTAACGGTCTTTGTGGATGCAACACCTCACCGGTCGCTTGTTGCGTGGACGCATTTCGACAGGGAGATATTTCAGACCTGTGATCAGTTCGTCTTTTTTTAATAACTTGACAATCCGGATTAATAACTCCCGTTTGGTGAGCATCGCAAAATTATCGTACAACATGTCTTAATTCTTCTTTTATAATTCGTAATAGGGTTTCTTTACTGACACCGGTTATGATTTCTCCGTTCAGCTCTGCAAAAGGAGGTGTATCTTTGCCGTTACACCGTTGCAGACAAGGAGAAAAGGTGATTTCAATGCCTTGTTTTTCTTCTTCAGACAACAATTCTTCTATTTCCATTAATTGGGCTCCGCCCATGACATAACACATGGTTCCTGCACATAATCTCAGTTTGATTTTGTCCATAGGATTCAAATTTAAAATTTCTTTCCTGTTAATGTGTAGTCTTTGATGTGTGTCATTTTGAGGGGTCAAAGATAGGTAATTTCTACATCTTTCAGGAATTTCGTTTCTAATAAATATTTAATTTTTTTTACCACATTACGCCGGATTTCCAGTTCTACGGGTAGGTTGGGATCCTGATGTGCCACATTGATCCGGGTACCGACGATAAAGGTGATTTTATCACTGTTTTGTATCAGATTAACCAGGTCGTTGGCCGGACCCTGTGATTTTTCGGGGATCCCTTGGGTTAAAAGCCGCTCCACCTTACTTAAGGTCAGAATCCCTTCCGTGATCAGGTCGATTCCTTCCATATAGGAGAGTGGGGGGAGCTCTTTATCGGTGATATCCATACTGACCTGCAGGGGGAGTTGAAGTTCCCTTGAAATAATCGTGGCTGTCGTTCCTCCGCAGAGTACTTTTTTACCTTTGAAATCCCTGACTTTTTCTGCCAGATACCGGTCTTTTTTTTCATCGTAAGGCGGGCCGGTACAGATGAGCAGATTGCGCGGCGTTCGCCGGTAAATGACACAACAGCTGGTGTCGTCCAGCAAACGATAGTTATCGTTGCGTTCGGCCCTTAAAACGATCTTGCGGGCTAATTCTTTCGCCGATATACCGGGGTGCTGGCTTAAGGTTTCTGCGATATAGATACCGACTCCTTCGTCCCAACCGAAAGGCATATTACTGCTACCCATTCCCGATTGGCTGACTCCGTCGGAAAAACAAATCAGGCGGTCTTCTTTTTCCAGCTTGAACTCCGATATCCACAGATAGGTATTTTCCAGATCTTCCCGTTCGATCGGGATCTTTTTTTTCCGGATTTCCACTGCCTGTCCGCGACGAAACAGATAGACCGCCGGGCTTTCGTATTCCACAATCCGGGTATTCCCGAAACAATCGATGTCGAAGATACAAAAGGTGGAATAACTGATTTTACGGACCATATCCTTAGGCAGGGTATGGATAATCGAGAGAGCGGTTTGGAGAATACTTTCGTTCATGGCTGTGTAATTCATGGCCATAGTAGCGGTCATCGCCGATAAAACACTGGCTTTGATACCACTCCCTAAACCGTCCGATAATACACTGATGATCCGGTCTTCCTCTTTTAACTTCTGGGACATGTAACTGTCTCCACAGACGATATTGCCTGCTTTATTTTTTTGGAAACAGTCTACTTCTATAAATATATCCGATTCTTTCATCCTTCCTTTTTTCTTATAAACTCGTTCCCCCATCTTTTTCCCCTCCAACCTTTTTTCTCCCTCCCCTCTTGCTTCTGGCCTTTAGCTTTTTACCTTTTCCCCCGCCTCCATAATCGACCGTAGGGTAGCATCGGTAAAAGCTGCATTTTCACCTAGCAGGCAAGCCACTTCCTGTACTGTAGCCATATATTTGCGTACCACTTCCTGGGTTTTTTCCAGCATCCATTCTTTACGGACATAAGGTTCCCGAAGATCCTGTAAGATTCCGAATACCAGGCGGTGGGGTTGGATATTATAAATAGAGAGCAGCCAGATTTTATCGCCTTCCCGGATTTGCCGTTCCGTGATCTCTTTACCTGTGTTCAATACTGTGCGGAAGAGGTCGGTGAAGCTACAGATTTTGTCCAATTCGACGCCTTGTAATCCGGGCGAAGCTTCGTAGACCATGACGACATCCTCTCCCAGCAGGTTGGCACAACAGCTGTTCATATCGGAGATTTTCAGATCATTATCGACCAGTAATACGCCTGCCGGTATTTTTTGTAACAAGACGGTCGCTTTGTCGTGGGCCACCCGTCGCATATAGGATACGCACATGTTTTCTTCTGCCCGGCCTTCGACCAGGGCTACTGCAAAATCACGGCA
>OGOO01003082.1_pt1 | contig 11146 bp, 5 predicted proteins | sample 1552651 | NCBI WGS metagenome assembly OGOO01 (sample SAMEA2580118, study PRJEB22360) | human gut metagenome | biome: human gut; feature: human-associated habitat; material: faeces | place: Denmark | collected 2008/2010 | reverse complement strand
CGTGGGCGAAGACAATATTCCGCGCTTGAAAATCTTGGACGTTCAGCGTCTCATTCGTGTGATCCCGAAGCCGGTCATCGCGATGGTGAATGGTTACTCCATCGGTGGTGGCAACGTGCTCAACATGCTCTGCGACCTAACGATCGCAGCTGATACTGCGAAGTTCGGTCAGACCGGTCCACGCGTAGGCAGTTTCGATGCGGGATATGGTGCAGGTTATCTGGCTGCCATCGTCGGGCAGAAGAAAGCGCGCGAGATCTGGTATCTCTGCCGCCAATACACCGCGCAAGAAGCACTCGACATGGGGCTTGTGAACAAGGTCGTTCCCTTTGACGAGCTTGAAGCCGAATGTGTTTCTTGGGCACGCGAGATCTTAAAGCATTCGCCCACGGCATTGCGCTTCATGAAAGCGTCTTTCAATGCAGCAACAGATGGACTTGCGGGCATTCAGCAACTTGGCGGTGATGCTACGCTTCTGTACTACACCACCGAAGAAGCGATGGAAGGCCGCGATGCGTTCAAGGAACATCGTGATCCCGATTTCGGACAATTCCCGAAATTCCCGTGATGCTCGGTAAAAGCGTTTGGTGTTGTTGTCAGTAGTTCAAGCAGTTCGTTAGCGAGCTTGCGAATGGATTCTGCGCTCACCGTTGCGTTCGCCACCTTGAAGATAAACAAAAGAGACTTCACGATCGATAAAGGATAGAGCCATGATCATTAAGCTCGCACAACTTGCCCGAGAAAAAGGTTCGAAGGCGTTCTTCTACACGCAACTTGAATCGGGATCGGAAGTCTTTTCGTATCGCCAAACACACCTTGCCGCTGCGGCGCTTGCGCAAGAGCTCGAGAAAAAAGGCCTTGGCAAGGACACGCGCTATATTGCATGCAACCTGTTCAACGGACCCGAATTCGTGTTCCTCTCCTTTGCTGTCGCTTATCTGGGGGCAACGCTTGCCGTGCTGAATCCGCGCTTATCCGATGAAGAGCGCTTGCTGCGCAAGGTCGAGCTCGAAAACGCGTCGAACCAGAACAACATCACGATCCTTACCGAAGATCACATTCAGCGCATGATCATCGATTCACTCGGCATCGGTATCATGGAGCTCGCGCATGAGCCCAACGGCCAGATCCCGGTGAATCCGCGCACGATGGAGATCCTTTCCTATGCGGAGAAGAAAGAGCGCGAATTCGACCCCGACCATATCGGGCTCATCATGTTCACCTCGGGCTCTTCTGGCACCCCGAAGGCAACGCAGCTTTCCTGGCGTTCGCTCCACGGTGCAGCGGTGGCGGCGACCAAAGCGCTCTGCAAACCAGGCAAAGGTATATGGCAGCTCGTTTTACCCATGTGTCATATCGGTGGGTTCGAAGTTATGGTGCGTTCGCTCGTAAACGAAAGCCCGTTCTTGCTCTACCTTCGTTACCAGCCATCGCGCCTGCTCAACGATGCCTTAAGTTTCAAGGTTACGCACATCTCCGTGGTCGACAAGATCTTGCAGGACCTGCTCGCCTACGACAACGACCGTATCATCGCGCAGTATAAATGCATCCTGCTGGGTGGCGCTGCGCTCAATAAGAAGACCATCAAGCAGGCGCTTCGCGCTCGGGCGAGCGTTTTCGCGAGCTACGGCATGACCGAGACGTCCTCCATGATCGCTTGTGCGCCCATCACGCGCGGGTTCGATGGTGGCTTGCGCATGCTGCCGGGCTATCTCGTTCACATCGTTCAGCCCGACAAGCAGGGGGTCGGCCAACTTCAGGTAAAAGGCCCTGGGGTGTTCTCGGGTTATCTGAACGCACGTGCTGCAATGAGCATGGATGGCTACTTCGTGACGGGCGATCGCGCTCGCATGGGGCGCGATGGCAAGCTCTATGTGTATGAGCGCGTGGAAGATCTCATCATTTCCGGTGGTGAGAACATCTATCCTGAAGAGATTCGCGAGGCGCTCTTGCGCATTCCCGGCGTGAAGGATGCCTATGTGTTCGGCACCGCAGATGAGCTGTGGGGCTATAGGCCGGTGGCGTTCATCGAGGCCGACTATTCGCCTGAAGCCATTGCAAAAGACTATAAGGAGCTGGGCCTCGATCCCGAAGAGACGGGTATCCGGCCTGCTTCTTGCCCACAGGAATTCGCGCGCAATGTTCACGAATACCTTGAGCCTCATATGTCGCATTTGCATCATCCGAAGCATATTCTCGTGCTCGAGCAGTTCCCGCAGACGTCTGTGGGTAAGGTCGATCGCATCGCGCTCAAGCGTCTTTACGATAGGCGCATCGATATCAAGTCGGTCACGCTCTATCGCACGCGTCAGCCCTACAACACGCCCATCAAAACGCCGAAGCGCGAGATCGACACCCGCGAGTCGTTCTTCGTCGAGCTTGAAGACTGGGCAGGGCGTACCGGCATCGGCGAGTGCGTTTCGTTCACGACGAACTGGTATCTCCCCGAAACGCTCGGCGACGATTACGCGATCACCAAGGATGTTATTTCGAGCATCGTGATGAACGAGCGCTATCTTCATCCGAGCGAAGTGAGCCGTTCATTCGCTACCTTCCCAGCGCTTGCGAATTATCCGATGGCGAAGGCTGCGGTCGAATCGGCCGTGTGGGATCTGTATGGCAAAGTGGTCGGTGCACCTTTGTGGGAGCTCATCGGTGGCGTGCGCGGCAAGCAGGTTCGTGGTGGAACCGTGATAGGCATCATGAGTACCGAAGACACGCTTGCCGAAGTTGATCGTGCGGTTGCTGCTGGATATGATCGCGTGAAGATCAAGATCACGCCGGATTCCTGTCTTGAGAAAGTGCGTGCGGTGCGCGAAAAGCACCCCGACCTCATGATCTTCCTCGATGCGAATCAGTCGTTCACGGAAGAGACCATGGATATCCTCTATAAGCTCGACGCACTCAACATCACGTGTCTTGAGGAGCCGCTCGATCCGAACTATACGCCCACCTCTGGTTCAAAAGACCTGCTTGAGCGCCTTTCGCTGTTGCAGGATTCGATCAAGACCCCCATCTGTTTAGATGAGTCGGTGGTTTCTGCGCGCGATATGCATCATGCGATGGAGATCGACAATTTGAGCATGTATGCTATCAAGATCGCTAAGTTCGGCGGCATTCAGCCTGCGCTCGATTTCTGCAATTGGGCGGCCGAGCATGGCAAGCAGATCTGGATGGCGGGGATGTTCGATACGGGTGTCTCAAAGCGCACGTATGCTGCGTTCGAGACGTTGCCCTATGTGAACTTGCCAGGCGATATCTCAGATGCGGGGCACTATTTCAAAGAGGATGTTGCGCTGCCGCCGGTTGCGCTCAAGAACGGAGCACTTACGCTTAACGCACCAGGTCATGATGCGGGTATTGGCTGTGTGCTCGATAAGGAATATCTGAAGAAGATCACGATCGAAGAGATCCGTATTACTAAGTAGGTAGTATTAAGTAGGTTTTCGCGGAAACTCTGCTGAAGGATACGCGAGCTGGCTAGATAGATCGAAAGGCGTCTGGCCTGCATGATGAAGGAGAGATTTATGAGAAAGAGAATCGCAGCGCTTCTCGCAACCTTTGCGCTCGCTTTCTGTTTGCCGATCTGCACCCCGGCGGCGTTCGCAGCAAGCGCATTCGATCAAGGCGGATCGAGCATGGCTGCTGCTGGTATTGAATCTGATGTTACCTACAATGCGGGCAATCTGTTCGCCGTTATGCATCCTGTTTCGAATACCGATATCGAGAACGATCTGTATTGGGCAGGGCAAACCCTCGATGCGAGCAAAGTCAACGTAGGTACTTCGGGCCATGGTAGCATCCTTGCTGCTGGTCAGAGCATTACGCTGAAGAATGTGAAGGTGGCAGACAGCGTGCGTGCTGCCGCTCAGGATATCATGATCGACCATGCGCAGATCTCGAACAATATCACGGTTGCCGCCCAGAACATTTCGCTCGGTAATGACGTGAAGGCAAATGGCGTCTATGCGTCTGCGCGAACCCTGTCTATTTCTGGCTCTTATCAGGGCGGATTGCTCGTCGGCGAAACGGTGAGCTTCGACGGTGCGGTCGAAGGGGATCTGAATATTCAGGCGCAACAGATCAACATTGGAAAGAATGCGCAGGTGAAGGGGCAGCTCGTTCTTCCTGAAGGCGCAACGGTCAACGTCGCAGATGGCGCGCAAGTTCCGAACGTCACCTATAGCGCCCCTATCAATACTGCTCAGCCGACCTTGTTCGATGACATCATATCGATCGTGTATGCCTGCATGGCTCACATTGTGCTCGTGGGCTTGTTCTTCGTTATCATTCGCAAGCAACTCGTGAGCGCTTCGATCATGGCACGCAAGCGTCTTGGTATGATGCTTTTGGCTGGTCTTGTGGTGTTCTTGGTGGCGCCGCTGGCATGCTTGCTGCTCATCTTCCCGCTCATCACCATTCCTGTGGTGGTGCTCATGGTGCTCGTGATGCTGATCATTGCGCTGTTCTCGATTCCTTTTGCAGGTTCGGCGCTCGGCATGATGCTGTTCAAGGATCGCATGAATCCAGTGCTTGCAGCCGTTATCGGTACGCTTATCCTGACGATCTGCGCGTACCTGCCGATCCTGTCCTTCCTTACCGTGATCTTCTGCATCATATTCACTGCAGGCTATCTATGGATGAGCTATTGGGATATTCATAAGACGCGCAGGCAGGAGAGGATCGCGGCACAGCAAGCTGCGATGGCGGGTGCGGTTCCACCACCGCCTTTCAGGAATGCTTCATCAGCAGAGGCTCCCGTTGATGTCCCTCCTGCACCAACTGGCAATCCGGTCTCGAATGTTCCTCCCGAGTCGTATGTTGCGCCGCCTGCTCCAGGTACTCCTGAAGGACCAGGGCCTGACGATCCTATTCAGCAACAACCAGCAAATGGTGATCAAACGGCTGGCTCAGGTGATTCGCAAGACGCCATGAAATAAAAGATGACAACTACTCGGTAATCTGCCATCTAACTAAAAACGCCATCTAACTGATGGCGTTTTTTGCACATGCGTGCCGCATGAACAACAGACGTTCAACAGTTCGTTCGCGAAAAAGATACCTGCCTGATGCGCTCCTATAATAACAGTGGCAAGCGGGGAGCTTGATTCCTTCGCTTGTTGCTGATAATGCAGGGGGTTCATCATGTGCACAGGGATTCGTTTTACTGATAATGAAGGCAATATGTATGCTGGTCGTAATCTCGATTGGGAATGCGGTTATGGCGAAAAAGTAACCGTTACCCCGCGCGATTACGTGCGTCCGTATGCGTTCGAACAACACGCAACGGGGTTTGCGACCATTGGCACCTGCATCGTCGTTGAAGATATACCGCTGTATTTCGACTGCGGCAATGAAAAAGGGCTCTACATTGCTGGCCTGAATTTCCCTGGCTACGCCCAGTACGAGGCGGACGCCGTTGAAGGGAAGACGAATGTTGCAGCGTATGAATTTCCTCTCTGGGTTGCAAGCAACTTCACTTCCGTTGATGAGGTTGAGGCGGCGCTGGAGAACGTTGCCATCGTGGCTAAGCAGGTGAACGAGCAATACCCTGTGGCGCTGCTTCACTATATAATCTGTGATGCAAAGCGTTCGATCGTAGTCGAATATATGGCTGATGGCATGCATGTTCACCATAACGATGTTGATGTGCTTGCGAATCAGCCCACCTACGATTGGCATCATGAACACCTGCGCAGCTACTTGAACCTGAGTTCAGAATTCAAGCCTCAGGTGAAGTGGGGGAATGTCGAGTTCGCTCCTTATGGGAGTGGCGAGAATCTGGTCGGCATGCCCGGGTCGAACTATTCGCCTGATCGCTTCGTGCGTGCTGCCTACTACAATACGCATTATCCGGCTCAGCAGGGCGAATCGGCCAATGTAACGCGTCTGTTTCGTACACTCGGTTCGGTCGAGCAATTCCTTGGCGGAGGGCTGATGGAAGATGGGAAGTACGAGTACACCATCTATACGGGTGGCTTCTCTTCAGCGACCAACACGTATTACATGTCGCTCTACGAAGACCCCGCAATCAAGCCTTACCCTATGAGCGCTGTTGACCTCGACAGCTCCACCCTTCATACCTTCGCGTAATTACAAAACCACCACACGCAAGCAGCACTTGCAGGTGTCGAACGACCGGGTAGTTTGTCACCTTTACCAGGAGAGGAGTTCGTAGCCGTCTTCAGTGACGACGACCTGAATCTCCCACTGCGCAGAATCGCTTCCGTCGGCCGTGCGTACGGTCCAGCCGTTGGGATCGCTCATGTCGATGGGTGATTCGCCGGCGTTTATCATCGGTTCGATCGTGAACATCATGCCTGGTGCGAGAACCACACCGGTGCCCGCTTCGGATACATGGCTGACGAACGGATCCTCGTGGAAGTCCCAGCCGATGCCGTGGCCGCCGAATTCGCGCACGACCGAAAAGCCGTTCGCTTCGGCATGCGCCTTCACGGCAGCGCCCACATCACCCAAGCGGCCCCACGGTTTCACCTGTTCAAGCCCCTTTAACATGGCTTCGCGGGTTACTTCAACGAGGCGCTTGCGTTCTTCGGAAACCTCGCCGATGCAGAACATGCGCGAGGAATCAGAGAAATAGCCATCAACGATCGTGGAGCAATCCACGTTCACGATGTCTCCTTCTTTGAGCACGTCGTCTTCGGAGGGCATGCCGTGACAAACAACCTCATTGATGGAGGTGCACACGCTGAACGGATAGCCTTCGAAATCAAGATCGGCAGGGATACCTCCGTGTGCTTCCGTGTATTCGTTCACCCAATCGTTGATCTGGGCAGTTGTTACGCCAGGACCGATGCGTTCTGCAACATAATCGAGCACGCCGATGTTCACTGCCGCACTCTTGCGCACCGCTTCGATATCCTCAGCGTTTTTCAGCATGGCGCGCGAAGGAACCTCAAGCCCTTCGTCGTAGAAGTGTTGGAGCTGGTTGTCGATCGAAAGGTGGCATTTCTTGTATTTCTTGCCGCTGCCACACCAGCAGGGATCGTTGCGTTCAGGTTGGGGTTGACCGTCGTACATGAGTCCTCGATTGCGTTCGGGTATTTTGTACACCCATTCTAACAAAGCGCGCAAGCGAGATTAAGGAGAGGCTGCAACATGGAGTGAAGGCGTTGTTCGTGCTCGAATAAGCACCGCCGCATTTGTCTGAGCCTAAAGGAAGAAAGGGTTTGGCTTATACGCAAGGGTGAACAAAGCTCTCACTATGCGTTGATAATTGAGCGAATACGTAACAGCTGCAATTCGTGTTTAGCAAGGGAAAAGACCAAGCTATGATTAAGAAGCGTCCAGTCTTGAGTTTTCAAGTGCGGGCAAAAAGAAGGCAAAACGACGGTTGGATTGGTAGCAAGCATGAACGCATCGAGCAAAGTCGCATCGAACGAGCCCATTTCATCTCAACAAGAGGGAAGCGCTGCGTTTCATGAGCCGCAAGCGATCGAGGTGCGCGGTGCGCGCGTGCACAATCTGAAGAACATTGATGTGGATGTTCCGCTGCATGAGCTGGTTGGTATTGCGGGCGTTTCGGGTTCGGGAAAGAGTTCGCTGGCGCTTGGGGTGCTCTACGCCGAAGGAAGCAGGCGGTATCTTGAGGCGCTTTCGACATATACGAGGCGCCGCATCAGCCAAACTACGCGCGCGCAAGTTGATGAGGTGCTCCATGTTCCAGCTGCCATTGCCTTGCGTCAGCGGCCAGGTGCGGGCGGCGTGCATTCGACCTTCGGAACGTCGACCGAATTGCTCAATTATCTGCGCTTGTTGTTCTCTCGTCTCGGCAGTCATGAATGTCCTAATGGTCACCATGTGCCACCAAGCTTGAATGTTGCCGCCGAAAAACCGCTCGAATGTCCGATCTGTCATGTGGAATTCTATGGGCCAAGCGCTGAAGATCTGGCGTTCAACAGCGCGGGTGCTTGCCCAACATGCGGCGGAACAGGTGTGGTGCGCGAAGTGGACGAGGACACCCTTATCGCAGACCCCAAGCTTACGCTCGAAGAAGGGGCGGTTGCGCCTTGGCGCCAGCTCATGTGGTCGCTCATGCCGCAGGTCGCGAAGGAAATGGGTGTGCGCATCGATGTTCCCTATTGCGAGCTGACCCCTAAGGAGCAGGATATCGTTCTGCATGGCCCGATGGAGAAGAAGCACATTCTCTATGTGCCGAAGAATAAGGACCATGCTACCGAGCTCGATTTCACGTATTACAGTGCGGTGAACACGGTGAAGAATGCGCTTTCTAAAGTGAAGGACGATAAAGGCCTTGCACGCGTTGCCAAGTTCTTGAAGCAAGAGGCCTGCCCCGATTGCGGTGACTCGCGTCTTTCGAAGCGTGCGCGTTCTTCGCTGCTCGATGGGAAGAACTTGGCCGAAGCAACAGCGCTCACGCTTGATGAATTGAGCTGGTGGCTGCCTACGATCCCCGCAAGCTTGCCTGAAGATATGCAGCCTATGGCACGCGCGATCATTGCTGAGACACAAGAGCCGATCGAGCGCCTGCAGCAGCTGGGGCTTGGGTATTTGAGCCTCGATCGCGCGAGCGCAACGCTTTCCAATGGAGAGCGTCAGCGCGTGGCCTTCGCTCGTGCGGTGCGAAGTCGTACGACCGGGGTGCTCTATGTGCTCGATGAGCCTTCGATCGGCCTTCATCCTTCCAATGTCGAAGGCTTGCTGGGTGTGATGGATGATCTGCTTGGCGATGGTAATTCGGTTGTTGTGATCGACCATGATGTGCGCGTGCTCGAGCAGGTGAACTGGATCATCGAGATAGGGCCGGGATCTGGCGCGCACGGTGGACGCGTGATCGCGCAGGGAACGGTAGATGAGGTAGAGAGCGATCCTGCTTCACGCATCGGGCCGTATCTTTCGGGCAAGCGCAAGGTGGATGTGCGCAGCCGCGTTGCGAAAGCCCACTTGTTCGATGAAGGCGCGATTCATCTTGAAACAGGCGCGATCCATACGGTGAAGCCGCTTTCGGTCGATTTTCCGATTGCGCGCCTTACGTCGATCACGGGCGTTTCAGGTTCGGGGAAGACGACGCTTATCTTGGAAAGCTTGGTGCCGGCGCTTGTTGCGAGCTTCGCAGGAAAAGCGCTGCCCGCACACGTTCATCAGATCGACCCAGGAGATATCGAGCGTGTTCACCTGATCGATTCGACGCCGATCGGTGCTAACATTCGCTCGACAGTTGCAACCTATTCGGGGGTGCTCGATATCTTGCGCCGTTCCTTTGCCGCATTGCCAGCTGCGAAGGAACGCGGGCTTAAAGCGGGCGCCTTCTCCTACAACACCGGCAGTTTGCGGTGCCCGACCTGCGATGGAACAGGGCAGATATCGCTCGATGTGCAGTTCTTGCCCGATGTAGACATTCCTTGTCCCGATTGTGGCGGCTCGCGTTATGGCAAAGAGGCGTATCAGATTCGGTTGCCCCTGCAAGTTTTGTCAGATGAGCTGAATGAACTTGATGGAGAGAGCGAACAGGACGAAGCAGACGAGCTAGCCAAATCTATCGACGCGCCCGAAACCGCGCACGATGATGAGCTTTCGCTCCCTGAAATCCTGGCGCTTACGGTCGACCAACTTTTGGCGTTGAGTGGAAATCTGCCGAGCATGGCCGTGAAGCTACGCACGCTTTCCGAGCTTGGCTTGGGCTATCTTACCCTTGGAGAAGCAACGCCCGCTCTTTCGGGTGGTGAAGCGCAACGATTGAAACTTGCAGGTGAGATGCACAAAAAGCAACAGGGGGCTCTATTCGTCTTCGACGAACCTACTATTGGTCTGCATCCGCACGATGTTGAGGTATTGCTGCGTGTATTACAGCGCTTGATCGATAAAGGAGCAACGGTGATCGTGATCGAGCACGATTTGGATATGATCGCGAACTCGGATTACGTGATCGACCTTGGTCCAGGCGGAGGCGAGGCTGGCGGCAAGGTGGTTGCCACGGGCACGCCAGAAGATATAGCGGCGAACCCTCAGAGCATCACCGGCAAATATCTTTTACTTGACCTGGAGTGATGCGCTGTTCCTTAAGGCTATGCAGCATAGAAGACATAAGGAGCAGCGAACAGTATGCTTTTCGACGCTTCGCTTATGCTTCCCAGTTTGGTTTATCCGGGTTGCCGGTGTTGATGCCTTCTTCGTGTTCGCGTTCGATCTTCGCAGCAGCCTTACCCCAAGATTTGCCTGCCGTGCGTGCGCAAGCTGCAACGCCACCACCGAGCGCGACCAGACCGATAACGTTCGGGAGAACCATGAGCTGGTTGAACATGTCGGCAAGTTCCCATACCAAGTCGTTTGAAAGCAGCGAGCCCATGAAGATGAACACGAGCGCAATAACGGTGAACACCGGAACTGCCTTCTTGCCAAAGAGATACTGAACGTTGATCTTCGCGAACAGGTTCCAGCTCAAGATCGTGGAGAATGCGAAGAAGAGCAAGCAGATAGCTACGAAGACGTTTCCGCCTGTTGTGCCAAAAACAGTTCCGAAAGCAAGCTGTGCCATGTTGGTCTTGTCGATGCCTTCGTAAGCACCTTGAGCCAGTGCGCCGTTGCCCGTGTAGAGCACGCTAATAACAACGAGTGCGGTGATGGTAACCACGATGAAGGTGTCAACGAAAACGCCGATCAGTGCAACCGTTCCCTGTTCATGCGGGTTTTTCACGTTCGCCTGTGCGTGAGCGTGAGGGGTAGAACCCATGCCCGCTTCGTTCGAGAAGAGACCGCGCTTCGCGCCTTGTGCAAGTGCTGCCAGGATGCCGAAGGTCACGCCGCCGATCTCTGCTTGCGGATTGAATGCGCAAGAGAAGATGAGCGCGAACGCTTCGCCGGTTGCTGGCAAGTTTGCGAAGAGAACGATAAGGCCACCGATCAAGTAAACGATCGCCATGAGCGGAACGATCTTTTCCGTAACGACCGCCAAGCGTCCAACGCCGCCGATGAACACGTAAGCGGCGATCGCAACAACCGCGATGCCCCATACCCATGCAGGGATGCCGAAAGCAGTTTCGCAGGTTGAAGCGATGGAGTTCGATTGCACCATGCAACCCATGAAGCCGAGTGCGAGGATGATCGCAACTGAGAAGAAGCCAGCCAAGAAGGTGCCGAACTTGCCGCGGAATGCGGTCTTGATGTA
>OGOO01003079.1_pt1 | contig 11148 bp, 9 predicted proteins | sample 1552651 | NCBI WGS metagenome assembly OGOO01 (sample SAMEA2580118, study PRJEB22360) | human gut metagenome | biome: human gut; feature: human-associated habitat; material: faeces | place: Denmark | collected 2008/2010 | reverse complement strand
GGGTTAACCTAATTCGACCGCTTGCGGATGCATTTCAACCTTTGGCGCCTTGCCCATCTTGGGTGAGGCGCTTTTTTATCGCCGCATCAGCCCCGGGTATAAAATGAAACCCGACTGCTGTTTCGATGAAGGGAGGCTTGTGCCCGGACGTATCAAGCGAGCCGCCATCGTCTCGTTTGCGCTCATGCTCCTTGTTGCCGCCTGTGTGGCCGCCCTGACGTATACCGTTCGAAGCAGTTCTTCCTCCTCGAATGAAGCCGACAAAGATCTCCCGGTACTCAAAATCGGCGTTACGGATAACGACCCCTATGTGTATGTCGATACCACGGGCGATTACGCCGGTATCGATATCGACATCGCCCGCGAGGCGTGTGAGCGTGCGGGGCTCAAGCCACAGTTTGTCGATATTGACTGGAACGATCGCGACCGGCTGCTCGAAAACGGTGATATCGATTGCCTGTGGTGTGATTATTCTCCCTGTTATCGCGAGGATAAGTATTACTGGACCGAGCCGTATCTAACCGTGACGGTCTCGGTTGCCGCCAAGAAAACGAGTGGCATCAAGTCCTTGGCGCATCTCGATGGAAGCAAGACCATCGCGGTAATTGCGGGCTCGGTGAGTGAACGCCGATTGCTCGCAGGGGATCTGGAAATCTCGCCGAACGTGCAAATCAAATCGTATGGTTCTGCCGAACTCTGCAAAGCCGCCCTCGCCAAAGGGTATGTGGACTGTTGGATGGCGGACGTTCAGCCGCTTGACCGACTTGTCGCCCGGTATCCCGGCCTTTACCGCGTGTTCGCTGACAACGTTATGACGGTTGATCTGGGCGTCGCGTTTGATGATAGCTATGAGGGGGAGTACGTCAAAAACCTCGATACCGCACTGTCCGACATGGATCGAGACGGCACGATAGAGCACATTGTGGACAAGTACAAGGCAGGAGCGACGACAGGCGGGCAAGGAGCGGAATCATGAAAAATGACGAGCGCCGCTTTCGCCGAAAGAGTTTAGCCGCAGTGGGCATCGGCATCGTGGCCAGCGTTGCCCTACTGAGTCTGCTCTATATGGTTGGCACGCATCGCTGCCTTGATAAAACGCTTGGGTTCGGCCAGGAAACCATGGTGTTTTTAAAAAATGCCTGCGAAAAATATGACCGATATGAACAGGGAAGAAAAACCGAGGCGACGCACAATTTGGATGCGGCGCTCGAGTCGTTTGCGACGTTCTTGCCGCCTGATCGATTTGAAGTCAACGACGATCTGGTCGAGGAATATGTCCATACCGAGAGCCTTTCGGGAATGTTGGTCATGGACGCCGATGGTCATATGGTCGCCCATTACGATATCGACGGCCGCGATCCACTCATGCTGTGGCGAGAGGAGCTGGCCTGTTCGTCGATCGCATCGATGTATCGAGGGTCCAAAGTTTCCTACTCGACCGCTGTCGAGCGCCGCGGTGTCGACTTTGCCGTGAGTGCCGTTCCATACGGTGATGGGGTGGCGTTGGGGTATCGATCCCTTGCGGCTGAGCCCGCCGATGACTATTCATACACGATCGCCGACGTCCTTGTGAACAACACGTTCCATCAGAGTCCAACAGTGCTTGTGATGCGCGATGCGCAAATCGTTTCTTCAAACGATTCGACCGTCGATATAACCCTTGCCCGGCTTCTCGCCGATAGCGGAATTGACTGGAAAGACGAGGGCGTAACACGTATCGAATATCGGGGGACCACCTTATATGCCGTGCGTGCGGCATATAAGGACTACCGCCTGTTTGCGCTATATCCCAAATCTGAGGTCATGTCTGACAGGATTTCATTTGTCGCCGTCGGCGTCTTGGTGTGCCTTGCGTTTTGGGTCGTGGTACTGTTGGCTCGAAATATCGTTGACCACCGCAATTTGGTCGAAAAGGATAAACAGCTCGGCATTATCAATGCCATAAGCGCCATCTACGATTCGACCCTCCTTTTGCATCTCGACACCCTCGAGATCGAGGGAATCAATATGTCGCCGGCGATAGCGAAGATATTTGCCGAGCACAACGAGGCATATGACTTTATGGACACGGTCTGCCGGGATATCGTGAGCCCCGAAAGCCGCGAAGCGGTTGTGGGACTCGTAGATATAAGTACGCTTCGTGAACGTATGGAAGGCGTACCGTACTTGGCTGCCGAGGTGCAAGATTGTCGAGGCACTTGGTACTCGCTACAGGTTGTCCCCCAGCATCGCGATGAGCAAGGTCGGTTGGAGTCGGTCGTCGTGGCGACGCACAACATATCGATGGTCAAGCATGCCGAGGAACTGTCCTACCAAGATAAACTGACGGGGCTTCGCAACCGCAACTATCTGGAATCGCGTGGAGATAGCCTGGTAAACGAGGGTTTGCCAGTGAGCGTGATTATGGTGGACTGCAATTATCTCAAGCGGACCAACGACATTTATGGTCACGAGATGGGGGATGAACTGCTGCGACGGACGGCGTCCGTGCTGCGGCGGGTGGCTGGTGCGGATTACCTGCCGATGCGCGTTGGCGGCGACGAGTTTTTGCTGGTTTGCCCCCACACTGACAACGAGTCTGCGCTCGGGCTGGAACAGGATCTTCGTCTCGGTCTTGCCGCGGTAAGCGATGAGACCCTGACGGTCAGCGCATCGATTGGCGTGGCGACCGTCGAGACGGCTGGAAATACGCTGGCCGATGTATATCGCGTCGCCGACCACAATATGTATCGGGAGAAGCGCATGGTCCACGTACAGGGTGCGGACTGCTAATCTTGCCCCCGCCAGTCCAAGCATCGTAGGATGTTGAATCGGTGCTTGCGATAATAAGTCGGGCCAGGCGGGGATAATAGACGTCTGAAATTTCTTTCTGAGAGGGGATCTCAATGATTAGTTTTGACTACAAGCCTCAGGGTGTATGCTCTCGCAATATCCACCTCAATCTTTCCGATGACGGCAGCAAAGTGCTGGGCGTCGAGTTTACCGGCGGCTGCGACGGCAATCTCAAGGCTATCTCCAAGCTGGTTGAGGGTGCTCCTGCCGATCGCGTAATCGAGGTTCTCGCCGGTAATACCTGCGGTATGAAAAAGACCTCCTGCGCCGACCAGCTTACCCGCGCTATCGAGGCCGCTCGCGCCGAGATCGCCTAATGGGTATCGCCGACCACATCAAGAACGGAATATCGCGCCGCGGCTTTGTGCTCGGTGGAGCTGCCGCGGGCGCTGCCACGGTACTTGCCGGATGCTCGAAAAAAACGGGCACCAGCGACGATGCCGCCGGCGAGCCGCAGGTTATCAAAGATGACTCAAAAATCGTCTCGATTACGGATGAGTACGAGGCTGTCGAAATCGACCTCGAGCCTGCAGCTTCATGGACATTGCCTTTGGGTACGCTGCTGTATTACTGCGACGGTGATTACGCCGCGGCGATGATGGCGCCCGCATCGGCGCGGCATGCCAATACGCTCGGCATGCTCAACCTGGGCGACGGCTCACTCACGACGCTCGTCGAGGATCCCGTGGAAGGTGCGGGGTATTCGTTTTACGATGTCCGCGCCGGCGATGGCGTATTTGCTTGGGTCGAGATGAACTTTGCGAATGCATCATGGAAACTCTATGCGCAAAATACGGCAGGTGCGTCGCTTGTCGGCGATGTGGTCGAGCTCGACCGAGGCGGCAAGGACTACGACCCGCCGCTGTTTACGGCGTTCGAATCGTCCGTCATTTGGTACAAGATGCCTGCTGCAGGCGGCAATAAGACGAGTCACGACTCGTATTGCTACCGCCGCTCGCTCGACGAGGCAAAGGCCGAGGCCATTTGGAAGTCAACGGGCCGCTTTGCATCCGCCCCGCGTGTGAGTGACGGCATCTTGACCATTTCCCCGCGTGTGCGCAACGACGAGGGCGTCTACTACGGCATGACGGCGATCGACCTGACGGACGGCAACAATACCAAGAGGGCTCAGCTGGTCCTTCCCTCATCGGTGTCTCCCTTCGAGGCCGTATATATGGGCGACACGTTTGTGTTCTCCATCGAGGCCACCTATAGCGGCGTGGGGAGCCTAGGCAACATGGGCACCTATATCGGTAACGAGAATGGGACGTTCCTATTCCTGTCGCGCGAGCCGCTTGCGTGTGCTGCCGGCAGAAAAGGCAAATATCTGGTTAAGGTTCAGGCATCGCATTTTCTGATCGATACCTCCGCCAAAACCTATGGTTCGCTGCTGTCGCCCGACCGCGCTCTCGAATATGGCGATTATCCAGCTACGGCGGGTAAATCGAATACGTTTTTAACCTATGCCACGGTGCGTAATAGCCAAGGAATTCCCGAGACGGTTACCGCCCGCCTGTTCTCTCTTTAGCGCCGAGGGGTTAAAAGGGCGCCAACGGGGGAATAAACGCGTTGTAATTGTGAGTGCCGCCCGCCGAGCCGCCGCACTGTAGCGGTGCTCGGCGGGCATAGGTGCGTTAAAATGGGCTTGTTCTTAGCTAATTGAGACAGGGGGGGCCGTGTTATGGCTTCAGATGCAAAAAAGATTCTGCTGGTCGAGGACGAGAAGGCAATCCGTGACGCTGTCGCTGCCTATCTCGAGCGCGAGGGCTACTGGGTTGTTGGCGTCGGGGACGGCCAGTCTGCGATCGAGGAGTTCGAGAAGCACCAGTTCGACCTGGTTGTGCTCGACCTTATGCTCCCCAAGATTCCCGGCGAGCGCGTTTGCCGCACCATTCGCGACACCTCGGATGTCCCCATCATTATGCTGACGGCCAAGGGCGAGATCGAGGATCGCATCATCGGCCTTGAGCTTGGTGCCGACGACTACCTGATTAAGCCGTTCTCGCCGCGTGAGCTCGTCGCCCGCGTCCGCGCCCTGTTCCGTCGTGCTCACCAGGCAGACGAGCCCGCCGTTGAGGTGCTCGACTTTGGCGATCTGGTCATCGATATCTCGGGCCACAAGATCTTGGTCGAGGACAAGGAAGTAGACCTGACTGCTTCCGAGTTTAAGCTGCTCACCACGCTTGCTCGCCATCCCGGTCGCGTCTATAACCGTATGGAGCTGGTCGAGAAGGTGCTCGGCTATGACTTTGAGGGCTACGAGCGCACCATCGACAGTCACGTCAAGAACCTTCGCGCCAAGCTGGGCGACGACCCCAAGAAGCCTAAGTGGCTCTACACCGTTCACGGCGTCGGTTATCGCTTCGAGGCTCCGGCCAAGACCGATAAGTCGGACGAGAAATAGGGAAATCACATATGACACCTGCGCGCTTTGAAATTGGGCAAAAGCATAAGCAGGAGAACGAGGCGGGTTCCAAGGCAAGTTGGAACACGCCTCGTTCCGATTCACGGCCAGCGATGAGCTATCCCTCGCGCATGGCCTTGGCTTTTGCCCTGACGTCGCTCATGACGGTATTGGTGCTGGTGGGCGTTGTCTCCGTTGTGTGGGGCACCGTCTTTTCGGATTACACGCGCTCCAATATCGTCGAGATCGCCAATTCTGCTGCCGAAAAGCTTGCGACGTCGTACGAGGAAAACGGCAACTGGACTGCGGGCGAGCTACGCACGGTCGCGACATCGAGCTTGGTGTCCGACGACCTGAGTATGCAGGTTGTCAACAAAAAGGGCGTTGTCGTCTATGACGACTCATGGCCTTCGGCAAGTGCGACCGCCGATGTGCGCGAGAGCGAATCGGCGTCGAGCAGCTCGAGCGGTAAAAAGGCCTCGCATAGCCCGGTCTCGTCGGCGCCCACCGACTCCGATAGCGTTGCCAACGTCGAAATCATAACGTCTTCTGGCGAGCATGTCGGACAGGTGAAGCTATGGGCTATCGGCTCCGATGCCCTGCTCACCAAGGCGGATTCTGCGTTTAGGGAAAAGACTTTTAACGCCATGGCCCTTGCCGCGGTTGTTGCGGTCTGCATCTCAGTTGTTATCGGATCGTTCGTGTCGCGCATGCTTACCAGACCGATTCATCGTATAACCAGCACAGCCAAGCAAATTCGCGACGGCGATTTGTCCGCTCGTACCGGTTTGCGCGGCGACGATGAAATCGATCAGTTGGGTGAGACCTTTGACGAGATGGCCACCTCGCTCGAGAAAGATATGAAGCACGAAAAGCGCCTGACCTCGGATGTCGCACACGAGCTTCGCACGCCGCTCATGGCCATGCTTGCAACGGTCGAGGCCATGCAGGACGGCGTGTATCCCACCGACGATGAGCATCTGGAGACGGTCGCTTCCGAGACGCGCCGCCTGGCTCGTTTGGTGCAGCAGATGCTCGACCTATCGCGTATGGAAAACAGCACGGCGCCGCTCAATCTCGAACCGGTGGACATGGTTCCCTTTGTGCGGTCTATCGTCAACGCTCAGGAGCGCCTATTTGTTGACCGCGATCTGCGCTTGCGCTTTGCTGACGAGACCCAAGGTCACGACGATGTCGTCGAGGCCGATCCCGACATGATCACGCAGTGCGTCATCAACCTCATGAGCAACGCCATGCGCTACACCCCCGAGGGCGGTTGGGTCGTGGTGTCGGTGCTCAGTGACCGCAAGCATGTCAGTATTGCCGTTTCGGATACCGGTATCGGTATTGCCAAGGACGACCTGTCGCGCATCTTCGGGCGATTTTGGCGCGCAGATGCCAGCCGCGCCCGCGAAGCCGGCGGCCTGGGCGTTGGCCTCGCCGTGACCAAGCAAATCGTCGAGCGTCACCATGGCTACATATCCGTGGAGTCGGAGCTTGGAAAGGGTACGACTTTTACGATTCATCTGCCTCGCGAGCACACGGCGGACGCGGCATCTACTACAATGGAGCACTAGCTTTTCGCTATTCGGTGAAGGAGGGGCCGCGTTCCTGCCGCTCCGAGTTTGCGAAAACATGCGGGAAAGAACCCGCATTTCTGTCGTATTTAGGTAAGGAGTGACTCACGTGACAACGATGGAGCGTCGTCCGGATTCCCGTGGCAAGGTTCGTGATATCTACGATGCCGGCGAAAACCTGCTGATGGTCGCCACCGATCGCATTTCTGCGTTCGACTTTATTCTCCCCGACGAGATTCCGTTTAAGGGAGAGGTGCTCAACCGCATCTCGGCATTCTGGTTCGACAAGTTTGCCGATATCGTCCCCAACCACCTCGTCTCCATCGATCCGGCGGATTTCCCCGAGGAGTTTGCCGAGTATCGTGACTATCTCGCAGGCCGCGCCATGCTGGTCAAGAAGGCCCAGACGATTCCTATCGAGTGCATCGTCCGCGGTTATCTGACCGGTTCGGGCAAGAAGACCTATGACGAGAACGGCACCGTCTGCGGCATCCAGCTGCCCGAGGGTCTGACCGAGGCCTCCAAGCTTCCCGAGCCGCTGTTCACGCCGTCCACGAAGGCCGAGATCGGTGATCACGACGAGAATATCTCGTTTGAGCGTTGCTGCGAGATCGTTGGCGAGGACATCGCCACGCAGATTCGCGATCTGTCTCTCAAGATCTACAAGGCTGCTGCCGAGTATGCAGCGACCCGTGGCATCATCATTGCCGACACCAAGTTTGAGTTTGGTGTTATCGATGGCAAGGTCACGCTGATCGACGAGTGCCTCACGCCCGACTCCAGCCGTTTCTGGCCCGCCGCCAGCTACGAGGAGGGCAAGATCCAGCCTAGCTACGACAAGCAATTCGTCCGCAATTGGCTCAAGGCCAACTGGGATATGACGGGGGAGACCCCGCACCTGCCCGCCGAGGTCATCGATGGCACGTCCGAGCGCTATCGCGAGGCCTTCCAGATCATCACAGGCTCCCAGTTCACAAGCATGAAGGAGAACGCATAAGTGAGTACCCGTAGCGCCACGAACAAGCGCACGCAATCCCACGAAGTTACCGGGGTTGCGCGCAAGTCCGCCGCATCTGCTAAACCCGCCCGCCAAGCAGCGAGCTCCGTTCGCGTCGTGCCGGCTTCGTCTAAAGCTCGCCGCAAAGAGCTCGAGAAGGGTGAAAACCTGGAAGGCCTTTCCAAGGAGGAGAAGCGCGCCCGCAAGGCCAAGCAGCGTGCTCGCGAGGATCGTATCTATACGGTGTCGAATATTCTTCTCAAGCAGGATGAGGACTACACCAAGCGCCGTCGTATCTGGTGGGCCGTGCTCGCCATCGGCATGGTACTCGTCGTGGCAATTTGGGCTTCGCTCTACTTCGCTCCCGGCGGCACGGTGTCCAGTCCTGTTCAGATGGTCGGCATCGTTTTGTCCTATGTCATCATCCTGGGTGACTTTATCTACGACTTCGTTCGTATTCGTCCCTTGCGCAACATGTACCGCGCGCAGGCCGAGGGCATGTCCGAGAACAAGCTCAACGCTCTTATCGAGCGCTCGGCTGCCGAGGAGGACAAGAAGGACTCCAAGAAGAAGTAGCGTTTGTATCCATACATATCGCTAAGATATAAGGCGCGTCGTTTTTGCGGCGCGCCTTTTTACTGTTCTATAGATAGATGGAGTGGCACATGATTCGAGCTGCCCTAACGGTCGAGGAAGCTCTTGAGGGCATGAAGACCCTTGAGCCCAAGATTAAAAATTATGCGCGTCTCGTTGTCCGCAAGGGTGTAAACGTTAAGCCCGGCCAGGAGGTCGTCGTTCAGTCTCCCGTCGAGTGCGCATCATTTGCGCGCGTGGTGGTTGCGGAGGCTTATGACGCCGGTGCCGGTCACGTGACGGTCATCTGGGCCGACGACGCCGTGACGAGGCTTGCGTACGAGCATGTCGAGAAAAGCTATTTTGGGCAGACGCCCGAGTGGAAGCGCATACAGCTGGATTCTCTGGCCCAGGACGGTGCCTGCTTTATCTTTATCGAGGGTGCTGACCCCGCCGCTCTCAAGGGCATCGATCCTGCCAAGCCCGCTGCCGCTTCCAAGGCGAGGAACACGCAGTGCAAGATTTTCCGCCGCGGACTGGATTACAACATCAACCCGTGGTGCATTGCCGGAGCGCCGGTCGTGGCTTGGGCGCGCGAGGTGTTCCCGGGAGACGCCGATGAGGTTGCAATCTATAAACTATGGATTGCGATTCTGCATACCGCCCGTGCTGACGGCCAAGATCCGGAGAGTGACTGGGAGCTTCACGATGCGGCGTTTGAAAAGAACCTGCGCTTTCTGAACGAAAATCGTTTCGACTGCCTGCGCTATACCGCTTCGAATGGAACCGACCTGGTAATTGGTATGACGAAGGGGCATGAGTGGGCCGGCGGTAAGGGCGAGACCCCCGACGGTCACCCCTTCTTCCCCAACATCCCCACCGAGGAGGTCTTCACCTCGCCCGATCGTATGCGTGCTGACGGAATCGTCTATTCCGCAATGCCGCTTATCCATCACGGTAACAAGGTCGACGATTTTTGGATCAAGTTCGAGAACGGTCGTGTGGTGGATTACGACGCCCGTGTGGGAAAGGCGACACTCGCAAGTATCATCGATACTGACGAGGGCGCTGCTCATCTGGGAGAGGTTGCGCTCATTTCCAAGAACACGCCGATTCGCGAAAGCGGCATCCTGTTCTATGACACGCTCTATGACGAGAATGCCAGCTGCCATCTTGCACTGGGAGTCGGCTTCCCCGAGTGCATTGAGGGTGGATATGATATGTCCAAAGAGGAGCTCATTGAGCATGGCGTCAACGTTTCGAGCACGCACGTCGACTTTATGATCGGTACGGACGACATCGATATTGTGGGCATTACGCCCGATGGACGCGAAGTTGTGATTTTCCAGAACGGCCAATGGAGTTGGGAATAGTCCCAGACCGTGGTACAATGCCACCCGCGGGCCGTTAGCTCAGCTGGCAGAGCAGGGGACTTTTAATCCCAAGGTCCAGGGTTCGAACCCCTGACGGCCCACCCAAAGATTGTTGAGGCGGTCAACTTCGGTTGGCCGTCTTTTTTGTCGCCCCTTCATGGGTTCGAACCCGAAAGGGCGCGGAGCTGAGGAAACGCGCGAGCGTTTGCCAGCGCAGCGCGCAAGGCGCGAAAGTGCCGCAGCGGTCGCCCGCGCAGCGGGCCCGAACCCCTGACGGCCCACCATAGAATAGAAAAGCGACTGGCGGATGCCGGTCGCTTTTTTGTTGTCGCGACGCGGGTTCGAACCAGATCTTCTCTATATATAAGGACGCCTGGCGGCCAAAACCAGCCTTTTACCGACAGGAAACCAAAACCTAATGTCTTTAGAGTAAAGTAGCCCAGCAGAGATGGCCGACGCCTCAACACCTATAAACCAGCTGGTCATCGCCAATACCAGAAGCCGATGCTTCAGACATGACTTCAGTGGAACAACTGAAGGATCGATTCATTTGTGAACAAAATATGGAGTGCCAGATTCCCGCCCCCGGGGCCCCTCCGGTCTGGCAATATATCTCCTTGCCGCGCGGCCCGGTCGAACCGGGAACCGGCGCAGGCGTGCACCTTGAGAACCGGATACTGCGAGGATGGACACAATCAGTGTCGCATCCGGGCAGACATCGAACCATTTGAAATGGTCTAACTTGGATTTGTTTTTCGCAAGGCCGCCGAGAGGCGGCCCCGAGAAATTCCTTTTCCTATACTAAAACCATATGAATCGAACGGAACCGATCAGCGATGAACTGAGAGGACCGGACGGGCTCGAAGCCCAGAATATTTTGGACGGAGAGTTCGATCCTGGCTCAGGATGAACGCTGGCGGCGCGCCTAACACATGCAAGTCGAACGGCACCCCTCTCCGGAGGGAAGCGAGTGGCGAACGGCTGAGTAACACGTGGAGAACCTGCCCCCTCCCCCGGGATAGCCGCCCGAAAGGACGGGTAATACCGGATACCCCGGGGTGCCGCATGGCACCCCGGCTAAAGCCCCGACGGGAGGGGATGGCTCCGCGGCCCATCAGGTAGACGGCGGGGTGACGGCCCACCGTGCCGACAACGGGTAGCCGGGTTGAGAGACCGACCGGCCAGATTGGGACTGAGACACGGCCCAGACTCCTACGGGAGGCAGCAGTGGGGAATCTTGCGCAATGGGGGGAACCCTGACGCAGCGACGCCGCGTGCGGGACGGAGGCCTTCGGGTCGTAAACCGCTTTCAGCAGGGAAGAGTCAAGACTGTACCTGCAGAAGAAGCCCCGGCTAACTACGTGCCAGCAGCCGCGGTAATACGTAGGGGGC
>OGOO01003073.1_pt1 | contig 11175 bp, 10 predicted proteins | sample 1552651 | NCBI WGS metagenome assembly OGOO01 (sample SAMEA2580118, study PRJEB22360) | human gut metagenome | biome: human gut; feature: human-associated habitat; material: faeces | place: Denmark | collected 2008/2010 | reverse complement strand
TAGACCTCGTCAGTGAGCCGGTAGCCGCGCTGTTCGTAGAACTTGTAGTGGTCGTTCTCCGAATGTACCGCGGCGATGGTTCCTCCACTGTGCGCAATACGGCGTTCGGCGTCGGCCAGCAGTTGGGAGCCGATACCGCGGCCTTGCGCGTCGGGCAGCACGGCGAGACGCGCGATCACGTACCTTCCCGGCTGATCGGAATGGTCGGGATCCGCATAGAATCGGCATGTCGCCACGGTCCGATTCCCGTCGAACGCCAGCAGATGAACGGCCACGGCATCCCACTCGTCGAATTCAGGCCGCCAGTCACGCTCGCGGATGAACACCTGCTCGCGTATCGCACGAGCCGTTTCAGGCAGATGGTCGTAGGCTTCGATTTTACCGGTCATGGGCGCCAGTGTAGCGCGTGTCATACGTCGTGCCGCGCCCGGCATCGCGTGGACGCCTACCGTCACAGCCGGCCGGCCCACTCCCGGAGCAGACGAATCACCGCTTCGGGCTGGTCGATGTGCGCGTTGTGGCCGGCATCATCCAGCGTGACGAACGTGGCGTCGGGATAATGCGACAACAGGGCCCGTTGATCTTCAAAACCAACGATCTGATCCCGTCGTCCGGTGACGAACAGGGTCGGCCCGGTATAAGTGCCGAATACGCGCTCCGGGTCGTCATTCAGCCAATAACGGGCGTCCAATCTGGCGCAGGCGTCACGGTCGCACAGACGGATGCCCGGCAAAATATATGACTGATAGCGGCGCCACGCGGCGAATGACTGGTTGACGCCCATGGTTACGAAATCAAACGTCTGATCCTGAGGCAGCGCGTGTATCAGCGTCGGATTCGGCTCGGTGATCACATGCTCGGCGACATGACGACGAGTGCGCCGCGGATCCACCACCGGGGCGATCAATGCCAGCCCGCGAACCCGCGATGGCTCGCGAGCCACCATCTCACGGGCGAGTGCACCGCCCATCGAATTGCCGACCAGCGCGAACGGCTCCCCCGCGCCGACCAGATCGTCGATGGCGGACTGCAGCCAGTCGGCCATCTCCGGCAGACCGCACGCGCGTGCCGGCAGTGCCGGAGTGCGGCCGAACCCCGGCAAATCCAGATATATGCGCTTCAGCGACCGCGACGCGGCAGCGCCCGACTCCGGGCACAAGAATGCCTCATCCAGCAGCATCAGCGAACGGTGGTCCACGCCCATGCCATGCACGAACACCACGGGCAACCCGTCACCCTCGGTCACTGCATATGCCTGCGGTTGAGTCATCACACGGTCCTTTCCACCGGTATCATCCGTCGCGCTTCGCGGCGCAACGCTTTACGATACCGTCGCCGTGCGATGTCTCGCCGAACGCCGGCACCGGCACACAAGCTGGTGCCGCCGGCACAGTTCAGCCGCGGCGGGCGAGTTGCACGGCGGTGCCGGACGCGGTGACCATCAGCATGCCGTTGTCGGCGCCAAGCACCTCGTAGTCGATGTCCACACCGACCACGGCGTGTGCACCCATTGCCTCGGCCCGCTGCTGCATCTCAAGAATCGCCTCGTTGCGCGCCCTCATCAGCTCCTCTTCATAGCCCTGGCTGCGTCCGCCGAACATGTTGCGCAGGCCGGCGCCGATATCCTTGAACATGTTGACGCCGGAAATCACTTCACCGAACACGATGCCCTGATAGCTATTGATGACGTAACCGTCGACCGACGGCGTGGTGGTGACGAGAATCATGATATGACCGCCTTTGGTTTGACTGCGATTGACATCTTCAGTCTAGCGTCGAGCAGGTGAATCGTCCCGTCCTGTAGGTGGGCAGGACGGGAATTGATATAGGGATGATTTTTCGAGGACCGGCGCAAACTGGCCGGCGGGAGCGGTACCGTCGCGTCCTGGCGCACCGAGTTCGGCGAGCCCATCAAGCACTGCGATGGAGGCCGGATCGTCGGAGCCATCATCAACGACGATGACGCAATCGGGACGAATCGTCTGGGCGAGCGCAGATTCGACTGCTTCACGGATGAGCGCTCCCTGATTGCAGCTGGTGATCACCACCGTGACGGCAGAGGGCGCGGCGGGCTTCAATGCTGCTTCCATAATCGCAATTCCAACAAGCGAGGCGAGAGTAGAGTGGAAGCGCGAGATATCCAGCGACAGACAGGATCAGTCATGATCAGCGCAGACACCATCACATCGAGAACGTTCACTACGGTGCGGTTCAAGGAAGGGTATAGCACCAGAGAGGTCGACGACTTCCTTGACGAAATCGTCGACCGCATGGCGACCGGCGACCACTCGCTCGCAAGGCGCATCAAGGAGAAGACCTTCAGCAATGTGCGTTTCAGAGGGGGATACGACATCGACGAAGTCGACGATTTTCTCGATGAGGTGGCCAGAGGACTGGAAGGTGACGCGGGCGCGAGCACGGGCGCGAGCACGGGCGCGAGCACAGCCAGCGCAGCCGCAGCGATTCCGGATCCGCATGAGACCGTCGCACCGGAGCCGGGCACGAGCTACACGAGCGACGCGAATCTTGCGGCCCCTTCGTCCGACGGCGACGCGGCGCAGCTGCCATGGTGACGGTTGTGCTGGCGTCTCGCTGAAGGATCGCGGGCAGCCGACCTCCAACCGCGGCGCCGCGGTCATACCTGCTGGTGGCGGTATTTGCCGAGCGGTTTGTGTCAAACTTCCAGTAGCTGAAACTTCCGACAGCAATTGCAATCACTTCACATGCCACTCATGACACCCGTCCGCACAATCGCATTATCAAACGCCGCCGTTGTATCCTGGGTAACCATGGACTCTCATGCCAAGATCATCAACGTTGTGGGTGCGGCGATCGTACGCGATGGAGCGGTGTTATGCGCGCAACGCGGACCGGGAAAATCTCTCGCCGGATATTGGGAATTCCCCGGCGGGAAAATAGAGCCTTACGAGACGGCTCGTCAGGCATTGCATCGGGAGATCGAAGAAGAACTGCTCTGTGAGATCGAGGTCGCCGATGAGGTGTGCACCAGCGAGTACGCCTACGACTTCGGCACGGTCCGACTCATCACATTCATTTGTCACCTAATCGACGGCATGCCACGGCTGACCGAGCACACGGACATCCGTTGGCTGGATCCTTCCGCAATGCCACAGCTGAATTGGGCTCCGGTCGACCGTACGGCCGTCGGCATCATCGCAGGCATGCGCTTCCTCACCCAGACAACGTCGGGCACCTCCGAGGAACCGAGCCGGTCATGAATACGCGAGAATCACTCAACCCGCAGTCAGACCTCAAAACCGATGCCACGCATTCCGTGCTGGAAAGCGTCATCTCCGGACTGATCGAACCCCGGCAGGACGCCCCCGAAAGCTATAAGCCAACGCTGATCTCGAACCGTCCAGGCGGCCTCACCATGCATGATGAAATCAGCAATGCGCTCACGAACAGCGATTCCTTCGACATCTCCGTCGCCTTCGTCTCTCCTGATGCCATACTCAGTTTGTTCGAGGACTTCCGCAGTCATCATGCCAATGCGCCCGATCAGGTCAGCAGACTGATCACGTCGACGAAGAATCATTTCAACGACCCACGCGCTTTCTGGGAACTGCTTCACCTACAGCGGACGGCAGGCGTGGACGTCCGCGTGTGGGCAGGCTCCGACTCTTCAGTATCAGTCGCTCAAGGGCAGCCGTTCCATCCCAAAGGATACGTATTCTCGCGCCGCATGCGCAACGGCACCCCGTACTACGACCTGTTTGTCGGCAGTTCGAATCTTACCGGCGCCGCATTGAACACTCAACGCGAATGGAATCTCAAGGTCTCATCCCTCGCCAATGGCGAACTGGTCGCGCAGGTGCGAGATGAAATCGACTCACAGATCGCCGATTCCAAGCCGCTCACCGAGGAATGGATCAAACAGTATGAGGAGGATTTCAAGAAGTACGCGCCGCCACGGCGCGACATTCTGAAGTCCCTCGAAGGCCGTGAGATCCAGCCGAACGCCATGCAGAAAGAAGCCCTCGCGAGCCTGAAGAAACTACGCGAGCAAGGGGAGCATCGCGCGATCATCGTGTCGGCCACGGGAACAGGCAAAACCTATCTTTCCGCGTTCGACGTGCGTGAGTACCGGCCCCGGCGCATGCTGTACATCGCCCAGCAGCAAATGATCCTCAAAGCGGCGATGAAATCCTACCAAAAAGTGCTCGGTTGTCCGCAATCCGAGCTGGGACTGTATACCGGCACCAGCAAACAACAGGATCGGCGCTACGTGTTCGCCACGGTGCAGACCATGCGTCAGCCGGAGGCACTGGCGCAATTCGCCTCTGACGAGTTCGACTACGTTCTTGTCGACGAAGTTCATCATGCGGGCGCCGAAGGGTATCAGCGCGTCATCGACCATTTCAGGGACGCCGACTTCATGCTGGGCATGACCGCCACACCGGAACGCACCGATGGCATCAACATCTTCGAGTTGTTCGGCCACAACATCGCCTATGAGATCCGGCTGCAGAAGGCTCTGGACGAAAACATGCTCTGCCCGTTCCATTATTACGGCGTCGCAGAATATCTCGGTTCCGACGAGGACCCGGACCAGGACATGCACCGCCTCGATGTTTCACAGGGGCTCGACGCGAAGGAGTCGAAACAGCTCAAATACGAGATCGGGCAGCTCGCCACCGAGCAGCGCGTGCGCTATATCATCGACAAGCTGCAGGAATACGGGCAATTCGGGATCCCCGTCACCGGGCTGGTGTTCTGCAGCAGGCAGGAGGAGGCGCACGAGCTGTCCCGCTTGTTCAACGAGCATTGGAACCAGCAAGCGGAACGCCCCTATCGCACGGCAGCGGTGACCAGCAAAGACGTCAACGGCAAGCCGTTATCGCAGGAAAAACGCAACGAATACGTCCGGCAGCTCACCGACGGCGAACTCGACTACCTGTTCACCGTCGACATGTTCAACGAGGGCGTCGATATCCCCGCCGTCAACCAGATCGTGATGCTGCGCAGCACAGAGTCCAGCATCATATTCACCCAGCAGCTTGGCCGCGGACTGCGCAAGTTCCCGTACAAGGACAGCGTCGTGGTCATCGATTTCATCGGCAACTACAACAACAACTACCTGATCCCCGTGGCCCTGTACGGCAACACCGGTGACCGCGACCGCGCGCGCAAGAACCTGCAGCGCAAATCGATCGGGTTGTCCTCCATAAGCTTCGACCCGATCGCCAAGGAACGCGTGCTGGAATCACTGGACACCGCCGACTGGTCCGAAATGAAGAAGCTATCGGAACAATACCGGCAGGTGCGATACGAGCTCGGACGCATTCCGATGCTCATGGATATCTACGCCTACGATCCTTCCTTGCCGTATACATTGGCCACGAAGCGCAGCAACTACCTCGATTTCGTGCGATCGCGCGAGAAGAGCCTCGGCGGCGGCAAGAACCACGAGACAACATTTGAGGATCAGCTGGACCCGGTAACCGACACCGAAGACGCGGTCCTCAAGATGGCCACGGAATTGCTGCTGCCCGGGCTGCGCCCTCATGAGTTGGCCATCCTCGAACGGCTGTGTCGGCTTGCCGAAGAGCGCCTGGATGACGAGACTCCTGTCAGCTGGAACGCATCCGCGCCAATCAGTCGAGATGCGCTGCTTGATGCGATCCGTGCGGACTTCCCACAGGCTGATCTCTCGGATGCGCAGTTCGACTCCGCTATCAGCGTGCTTGACTACTCATACTTCACCGGACCGAATCGCAAACGTTTCGGGAACCTGCCACTGGTGGAGACGCTGGCCGACGATGATCAGGGCGAACCGGCCTATCGTTTAAGCTCCGGCTTCGTCAACATGCTCGCCGAAAATCGCACGTTCCGCATCTTTCTCGCAGACACGCTGCGCACCGGTCTGGCCAATTGCCGAGACCTGTTCCAGGAGGCGCAGAGCCGGCGACGCGCTTTCGACCATGCATTCCTGTATGAGCGCAAATACTCCATGGCCGACGTCATGCGGCTGTGCGGATGGAAGAAGGAGAACACGCCTCAGAACGTAGGCGGGTACCTGCTCGACAAAGACACCAACACCATGCCCATCTTCGTGAAGTACGCGGCCAGCCAATACGAAGACGAGTTCCTGAACGCACAGGAGATGAAGTACTTCAGCAAGAACGGGCGCACCCCGCAATCTCCCGAATTCCAGTGGGCGCTGAGCGGTGTGGGACCGGACTGGGGCCGTACGCATTTCGTTCCGCTGTTCGTCATGCGCAAGGCGGAAGAGGCCGACGGCAAATACTATTACGTCGGGCACGTCGCCGTGTTTGACAATCCGACGCTCACCACCAAGCCGAACACGGCCGGAGACGGTACGGTGAAGGTCACGCTCTCCACACTGAGACTTGCGCGGCCGCTGGATCCTGAGCTGTACCGGCACCTTGTCGGGTAAGAGATTGCGCAGATGAGCGCTGTCAGAAGGCTATCTGCGTTTCGAGGGGGCGATTCGGTTTGATCCGAACATCTATCTGCGTTTCGAGGGGTTGGTGGCCAAGTATAAACGCCCCCAAAACCGCATGATTCCAATGGCGATTGGCGCTCAATACCCCGGGCATCGCGTTTTGGCAACCCCTCGAAACGTAGATAGACGTTTGGCGAACACGAAATCAACCCCCTGAAACGCAGATAGCTGCCCCTTCCCGCGAAAAGTCTGCCCGTTCGTATGAGGTTTGGCGGCGATTCGCGGCAACCGTGCCTTCACAATGTGCGATATACCTGATTCGCCTTCGAAGGAGCCGACGATGAGAGAATCTACGCTCATCACCAAGAGCAGCATCCGACGCGCGTCGCCACAGCTGCGCCTGCGCACAGGATTGGCGTGGGGCATCGCAGTGGCAGTGGACGCTTGGCTAGTATGGCTCAAATGGTGGTGCCTGCCGAACACCATCCGTGAAATCATCAGAATGTTCCCCGAAGCCGCATTTCTGCATGATCCGGCGATGCTGTGGCAATTCGTCGCTGCATCATGCCTGCAAGTCGTCGTTATCGCATCGTTGTATCTCGCCGTCGCAAGAATCCCGGCGCGCTGGGTGCCATGGCTGCGTATCGCGACGCTCGCCGCGTTCGCGGCGATCTGCATCGGTTCCAACGCCCCGGTGATCGCCCACGGCTTCGGCACTCCGGGATTCGTGTATTCTCTGGGATTGGCTGCGGCGGCCAGTCTCATCGCGACCGTTGCGCTAGTCCATGGCCAATGGCGGCAATGGCTGGCGCGGAGGAAAAGGCGCGCAACGGCTCTCTGAACGGCTATTCGCCATCCACCGCAGGCAACCAGTCGCCGTAGCCTTCCGCCTCCATGCGCGAGCGCGGCACGAAGCGCAGCGCGGCGGAGTTCATGCAGTACCGCAAACCGCCCCGATTGGCTGGCCCATCGTCAAACACGTGCCCGAGGTGGATCTGCGTGTCGGCCGTCCGCACCTCGATGCGGTCGCGCCCCGGGATGCGATGATCCGCGTGCTCGGTTAACAGCTCGCCCGCGATCGGCTTGGAGAACGCCGGCCAACCGCAGCCGGAATCGAATTTGTCGCGCGATGAGAACAACGGCTCGCCGCTGACCACATCCACGTAGATGCCCGGCTCGAACTCCTCGTCGTAGGCGTTGACGAACGGCCGCTCGGTGGCCGCGCACTGCGTGACCGCGAACTGTTCGAGCGTCAGGTCCCAGATCTTTTCCACATACTTCTGCCGCCGTTTCACGTTCGCGATGGCGGCCAGCGGAATATGGCAGAAGCCTCCCGGATTGGCGATCAGATAATCCTGATGGTGCGCCTCGGCCGGGTAGAAGTTGCGCAGCGGCTCGACCAAGACCGCCGGGCGGGAGGGCTGCCGATCGACCAGCTGCTCCAGCGCGGCGATATACACGGATTGCTGAGTCGCGTCCGTGAAGAACATGCCGGTGCGGTACTGCCGCCCACTGTCCTCGCCCTGACGGTCCACCGAGAACGGGTCAATGACCTCCAGGAACAGCAGCGTGAGCGTGCGCAGCGTCACCTGCGCTGGGTCGAACACAACTTTCACGGTCTCCGCGGCGTCGGTGACGCCCGCACACACCTGCTCATAGGAGGGTGATTCGACCTTCGACTGCGCGTAACCGACCGTGGTGTCGGTGACACCGTCGACGTTCTGGAAGTAGCGTTCCAGCCCCCAAAAGCATCCGCCCGCGAAATAGGCCGTCTGCGTGGACGGGCCGTCCGCCGCGGCCGGGTTGCGCCGGGAGTTGTTTGTTGTATCGTGATTGTTCTGCTCGCTCATGCGTCTCACCATACCTGATTTTTCTTTGCGTTGCGTTCACTCACAGCACCGTCGATTGGCGGCGTTTCGCTCGTCTGTAGGCCAGCCGCCGATGTCACCGCTCAGATGCGCGTGCTGCGCTTTACGACTTTGGTCGCGTATAGGGAAAGTATCACGGCGATCAGAAGCGAAAACCACGCCTCCCAGCCGGATGTGGTCGCCCGCGCGGCGAGCAGACCGATAAGCGTGGTCACCACGGAAAGCCACATCAGTGCCATGAACGGCCGGGATTTGGACGTGTCCGCTCCGGCCCGGCGGCCGAGCCATCCGCCGATCAGATACAGCACGCAATTGCCCGCGAACACCAGGCCGAGCGTGAACCATGCCACGCGCAGGCCGATGCGCCACCCGCCGATCACTTGCACGGAAGCCGCGGGATCAAGGCCGGACAGTGACGCGAGCGCACTGATCGCCATCAGCAGCTGGACGACCGCGTAGACCATGACGATCCGCCCTACGGTGGTCAGCGTGCTGTCTCCGCGTGTGAAACGGGAGGATTCGGTGGACTCGGAGGATGATTCGGCTGGGGGCTTCGCTGCCGGCTGATTCGAGACGTCATTCACGTTTCCATCATAGCCTTCGCGGAGCACCGCGTCCGCGCCTCATGTGCCGCGGTTGCATCGCACCCGGATCATCCGCCGTCATCCTATTTTCTCGACGGTTCCACCCCACTGCTTCTGGAGCTTGCCAATGATGGTCTTGTAGCTGAATACCGACCATTTCTTGCCACTCAACAGCCGCCAGTCTCCCTTGGAGTCGGTGCTGTTCGCTTGCTCGTCAAACATCTCGGCGATTTTGTATCGCAAAGGCGCGCGGTACATGTCGGCAGCGAATTCGTTATCGAACGTGACGTAGGCGATGCGCGGCTTGAGGCATATCTCGACGTCCGTCACACCCGGATACCCTTGCGATGAGAGTTCCGACCAGCCGGACTCGCAGTAGATGCCAGCCTCCTCAACTGATTGTTGCATGTTCTGCGCACTCTGAGCAGGTGACTTGTCGGGCGATGACGGCTTGACGATGCCGTCCTTGAACAGGTTGGAGATCAGCAGCGCGGCTACGGTCAGCATGATTGCGAATACGACGGCGACGATGGCTCCGCCTGCGGTTCCGCGCACGCTCACTCGGTTGCCGCGTCGGGAAGCCACGCGAGCCATGACGATCAGTATGATGGCGACGACGATCAGCGCCGCCGCGCCGATTGCCAGGCTGCGCACGGATACCGCTGTCAGCTTCGCGATTGCATGGGGTGCGACGGCCCGAACCAGTGCGAGGCCGCCCACGATGAGCGCGATTACGGCGACAACAGTGGCGAGGATCCGCGGAACGCGACCCGGACGCCCCTGCCCGGCCTGATAACGTCGCCCCGAACCGGCCTTATACGATGACTCATGCATGGCAGCCCCCGTTCTATGCATTCGGATGCTCACCTATCACTATCCGCACATCCCGCGACGCCTGGCCTGGCGGGCGAAACGTGGTTTTGCGTTCTTAAGTGCGCGCCAAAACGACGACCATGCGCACATAGGAACGCAAATCGCCCTGTTTGCGTTCCTATGTGCGCGGACTTGTCGTCTCGGCGCGCACTTAAGAACGCAAACAGTCGGTGAAGCGCGTCGCACGCGAGAGAGACCGTATGTCGGCATGCGGGCCACGCGTGCTAGCGCACGAGGAACACCATGACGATGATCATCACGAAGCCGACGAAATCCGTGGGCGTGAACACCGCACCGGCCCACAGCACGGCGGATATCGTCGCGGCGATCGGCTCGCTGGTGCCCAGCATTGTGCCGCGCATCGAGCCGATACGCATCACGCCGGCCAGGAACAGCCAATATGCGCCGAACGTGCCTCCGACAACGGTGAACACCATCAGCAGCACGCCGAACCAATCCAGCTGCGGCGCGCTGGCCCACGGGCGGACGAACGGCGTCAGCACCAAACCGGATATGACGAACATGATGCCGTTGACCGCAAGATTGCCCCATCGCGCTATCAGCTTGGCCGGCAGAATCGACAGCGCCGCCGTACACGCAGCGTCGGCGAGGCCCCATAGCAATCCGACCAGCGGCAGCTTCAGCGTGGAAAGATCTCCTCCGGTGGCGATCAGCACCGTACCGGCAAACGCCAACGCCACGCCGATGCTCTCGCGCAGCCCCGGCCAGCGGCGCCCGCGTATGCACACATACGCCAGCACGAACAGCAGGTTCAACGTCTGCAATACGGTCGCGGTGCCGGAGTTCGTCCAGTCGATCGCGGACAGATACGAGACCTGCACGAACAGCACGCAGGTCAGCGCGGCGAGCAGCAGCATCGGGTAGGAGCGTCGGTCGCGCACCGCACCTGCCAATAGTTTCGGCGTACGCACACCGGCACAGGCCAGGAACAACGCGCCGGCCGCGAGCTCGCGCACGCAGGCGATCCACAGCGGGTCGGCGTGATAGTCGGCCATCAGCAATTTCGACACTGTGGCGTTGATGCCCCACAGCACACCGCCAAGCAGCACCAGCACGGCGCCCAGCAGCATGGCTTTCGGCGTACGCTCGAATGATGCAGTCTCGGGCGCCGACTCGGCGGCCGGCGTTTTCGACTGTTTCACGATATGTTTCACGACATCTTTCCTTGCGGACTCATCCGGTCGGCATCCGTCACAAACCATCAGAACGTCGGCATCTCAGATGAGCCGAAGAAGCCCAGAATCCGCTCCAGATACGGCCCAAGAACGGCATTGGGCATGCTGAAAATCTCATGCAGCGAGTTCTCGATGCGTACCACGCGCACATTCCCTCCATCGGAGTTGACCTCCTGCGCGAACCGGTTCTGCGGCTCGTTGAGCACCCACACCTGATGTGCCGG
>OGOO01003064.1_pt1 | contig 11213 bp, 10 predicted proteins | sample 1552651 | NCBI WGS metagenome assembly OGOO01 (sample SAMEA2580118, study PRJEB22360) | human gut metagenome | biome: human gut; feature: human-associated habitat; material: faeces | place: Denmark | collected 2008/2010 | reverse complement strand
CAGCCGCTAAACGGGCAGTCAGTTCGCCCTGCGGGCAACAGGTCAGAAAATTCGTTGCGGACGGCCAGATTTTCAAGCCCATTTGCTCCAGTTGTTCCCGTATCAGATCACGCTGCTCGATAATAGTTTCCAGTTGTTCTTTATATAAGTCTTTTTGGCGGTAAACCTCTTCCGCTACAGCTAAAGACCAGGCATTAACATGATAAGGCAGCAGTGTTTTTCCCAAAACACGCATGATACCGGCACTGCCGACAGCATAACCTACACGCAGTCCAGCCAGTCCGTAAGCTTTAGAAAAAGTCCGCAAGCACATAAAATTACTGTATTTACCTGTCAGAGCCAAAGTCGAACCTGCTACCAGCTTTAATTTATTCAGCGGGCGCAGATCCTGCGGATCAACGCCGCTGCCTTTAGCAAACTCCATATAGGCTTCATCCATTACTACCGGGCAGCTGACATTTGCTAAAATCTTCTCCATTACTTCAAGCGGATTATAATTTCCCGTCGGATTGTTTGGATTGCAGACAATCAACAGCGCCGGCTGCTCTGCCCTGCAAAATTCGATGACCTTATCTGGATCGACATATCCCGTCAGCGTCAGCGGATACGGTGCGGCTATACTGTCGGCCAGCTTGGTATAAACGCCATACATAGAAAAGGACGGATACGGAAAAGCGATTTTACGTCCATTGCCGCCAAAAGCATAACAGGCCATTTGCAAAAGTTCACTGGAACCGTTGCCGATTCTGATATTGTCTGCATCCAGCGCCAGATCTTCAGCAATCAGCCCGCGCAGCGTTTCAGCCTGCATCGGCGGATAACGGTTAAAAGGAAACCCGGCCAGCTTCGCCGCTACAGCCTGCTCAATCGGCCGCGGCAGATTATAATTACTTTCGTTGGCATTGACGATAATATCGGCAGCCACATGTTCTACAGCATATTCTTCCAATTCTTCCAAGCCGGTCCTGGCATTAAATCCAGCCATCTCCTCACCTCTTTTCCATACGCACGCGGATAGCGTTAGCATGCGCCTGAAGCCCTTCAGCTTCAGCCATTTTAATAACGTCACTGCCCACAGCAGTCAAGGCGCCCTGCGTATAAGCAATGATACTTGTTTTCTTCATAAACGTCTCCACATTCAGAACTGAGTAGAAACGGGCAGTACCGCCGGTAGGCAGAATGTGGTTCGGTCCTGCATAATAATCGCCCAAAGGCTCCGGTGAATAAGCGCCCAAAAAGATCGCACCGGCATTACGCAGATAAGGCAGCAGAGCAAAAGGCTCTTTCGTCATAACCTCCAAATGCTCCGGTGCTGATATATTCGCCATCTCAATTACTGTTTCCATATCAGACGCAATAATGATCTTGCCATGATTTGCTAAAGACAATGCAGCGATCTCCTGCCGCGGCAAAGCAGCAAGCTGCATCTCAAGCTCTGCTGCAACAGCATTGCCCAACAGCTCACTGTCCGTAACTAAAATAGCGCTGGCCAGAGGATCATGTTCCGCCTGGCTCAAAAGGTCAGCTGCCAGATATTTAGGATCAGCGCCATCATCGGCTATAATCAATATTTCGCTGGGACCTGCCAGCATATCAATGTCGCAGTGCCCGTAAACAGCTTTTTTAGCCAGCGTCACAAAAATATTGCCCGGGCCGGTAATTTTTTCAACCTTTGGTACAGTTTCCGTACCAAAAGCTAACGCAGCAATGGCCTGTGCACCGCCCATTTTATAAATTTCCCTGATACCTATTAATTCAGCCGTAACCAGCACATAAGGATTGACTTTGCCATCACGTCCGGGCGGTACTGCCATAACGATCCGTGGTACTCCTGCTACTGTAGCCGGTACAGCATTCATAATCACAGAAGAAGGATAAGCCGCAGTTCCACCGGGGACGTAGATACCCACAGAGTCAACAGGAGTTACCTTCTGTCCCAGCATAGCACCGCATTCACGGTTAGTCAGCCAGGTTTTTGGCAGCTGTTCTTCGTGAAAGCGACGCACATTTGCAATAGCACGTTCGATGGCTTCTACCACTTCGGCATCAGCTGATTGTCGGGCTTCTGCAAATTCAGCCTTGCTGACCCGGATATTTTGGACACTCAAGCCTGCTTTATCGATCAGATTAGTATAATAAAGCAGCTTTCCATCACCGCCGGCCCTTACGTCAGTCACAATTCTTTCGACGACCTGGGCTGCTGTCAGCGGCGCACCAAACATAGCGGTAACACCTGCCTGAACTCCGGGGGACAGCTCACATTCATCAAAAGCTTTTTTCTGCATCAAAGCTGCTATTTCAACAGCACTCATTCCTCTGGCATCTGTTACTTGCATTGCTCTTCCTCCTCATCCAGTACCTTACGCAAATCTCGGACCAGTTTATCCAGACGGTCAAATTTCAATTTAAAGCTCACCCTGTTGGCAATCAGTCTTGCTGTCGCCGTATAGATGGAATCTACCTCCACCAATTTATTCTCTTTCAGGGTACGGCCTGTTTCCACAATATCAACGATCAGCTCCGACAATCCAACCATCGGCCCCAGTTCAATCGAGCCGTTAAGCTTGATGATCTCGGTCTGAATCCCCAGACTGCGAAAATACTCCTGGGCACAGTTCGGATATTTAGTTGCTACCCGCAGATGCGCATAATCAGTCAGCCTGGGCCGCTGCATCTGCTCAGGAACTGCCAGCATCAAACGACAGCGTCCATATTTCAGATCCAGCAGCTCATATACGTCCTTGCGTTCTTCCAGCAGCACATCTTTACCAATGATCCCGATATCGGCAGCACCGTATTCTACATAGGTCGGCAAATCGACAGTTTTAGTAATTATAAAGCGCACCTTGCTATCCTCGTTACTGATAACAAGTTTACGCGAATCTTCAGTTACGTTATCAGCACTATAGCCTACTTTAGCCAGCAGCTCTACTGATCTTTGAAACAGCTTGCCCTTCGGCAGCGCTACGGTAATATAATCCATTACGGCACTTCCTTTATCAATCTTCGATATACAGCAGCGTATCGCAGGCGTTAGCACGCTGCGCGTCCACTGCTTCGCTCTGGTTAAAAGGCTCGGCAGCCAGCTTCACTGTTTTGCCGCTCCTGCGCAGACGCATACACTGCGCGATCGCCTGTGGCAGACAACCTGCCTGCCAGGCCACCAAAACATCCCAGCTGCTGATATTGTCCAGCTGCCGGCGCCGACTCAGAATCAACATGATCCTGTCTATCCCTATAGCAAATCCTGTTGCCGGACAGGATCTGCCAAAATTTTCCATCATTGTATCATAACGGCCGCCGCCGATGATCGGGAAACCCATATCCTCAGCGTAGCCTTCAAATAACATTCCAGTATAATAATCAAGGTCGCGCAAAAGCCCCAGATCAAAACGCAGATAACCAGCCGCACCATAGACCTCGGCCAAAGCATAGATTTCGCGCAGATCCTGCACAGCCTTGGAGCTTTTATTGTTCAAACCACAGGCTTCAACCTTATCTAAAAGTTCCAGCCCGCCATGCAGAAACGGCAGCTCTTTAAACAAATCTTTTTGTTCCGGTGACATCCTGCTGCCATCTGCCAACGCTTCCAACCGTACCACATCATGCTCGATCAGGCAGCGTTTCAGCTCCTGCGCCTGCAGTTCAGTGACCTCAGCCGCTTCAATCAGGCCATTTATAAAATCGATCTGGCCAACACTGATCACAAAATCATTTAACCCTGCTGCCTGCAGCGAAGCTACTGCTAAAGCCAGCATCTCGGCATCTGCCGAAGGTCCGGCCGCACCCATCATTTCAACACCGGCCTGATTAAACTCACACTGGCGTCCGGCCTGTGTTTCCTCATAGCGAAATAGATTCGCCAGATAAAAAAGCCGTTTTACCGCCGGTCCCTCATTGAGCCGAGTAGCTACCAAACGCGCCAAAGGAGTCGTCATGTCCGACCGCAGCAATAAAATATTATTACGACGGTCAAAAAATTTAAAACTGCTGTCTGACAGCTGACCTGCTGCGGCAAAAGTATCCAGATATTCAAAAGTCGGCGTGACCACTTCGTCATATCCCCAGGCTTTAAAGGTAGAGGCAAGCTTATTTTCAATTATCCTTCTGGCGCCGGCTTCACCCGGAAGTACGTCCCTAGTTCCATACGGCACCTGCAAAGCTTTATTATTCAGCATTGTGCTTGTCTTCCTTTTTTAATAATGGCATTATCGAATTATAGCCGTCAGCGCCATAAACCAAACAGCGTTTAACCCGTGAGATCGTCGCCGTACTGGCGCCTGTTTTTTCTACTATCTCTTCATAAATACAGCCTGCATCAAGCATTCTGGCAACCTCCAAACGCTGCGCCATGGATTTCAGTTCGCTGATCGTGCAAATATCCTCAAAAAAGTTGGAACACTGCTCTTCACTTTTTAAGCTAAGAATCGCTTTAAATAATTGATCGGTCAAATGGTCTCTGGTTTTTGCAGCCATGATTGCCTCCTTAAATTTAGCTGGTGCTAGCACCTTTTTTCTTTTATACTTTATCACTTTATCTTGTGAAAGGCAAGGTTTTTTACAAAAATTTTAAAATTTTTATTGACAAGTGCCGATTGTAAGTGTATTATTTTGTTTAACAACTTCAAACGGTATTTCATCAAGAGTAGCCGAGGGACTGGCCCTATGAAGCTACGGCAACCATCACGACGTGAACGGTGCCAAATCCAACGGATGTAAATCCGACAGATGAAGCAGTACGAAACGCTTTCGTTACCCTTCACCTGTGTGAAGGGTTTTTTTACGATTTTAGAAAAGAAAGAGGAACGCTGTATGATCGATTTACGCAATGTGGAAAAAACCTATTACAGCAATGCAGGTGATATCCACGCTTTAAAGAAAACAAATCTGCATATCAACGCCGGAGAAATATTCGGTATCATCGGCCTCAGCGGTGCCGGTAAATCAACCCTGATCCGCTGCATCAATATGCTGGAAGTACCTACCGGCGGTCAGGTCTTTGTGGATGGACAGGAACTGACTGCAATGAACAATCAGGAACTGCGCAAAGCACGCCAAAATATCGGGATGATCTTCCAGCACTTTAATCTGCTGGCCTCCCGCACAGTTTATGATAATATCGCTTTTCCGCTGGAAATACAGGGTATTTCGCAGTCTGAAATCAAAAAGCGGGTGCAGCCGCTGCTGGAGCTGGTACAATTACAGGACCGCGGCGATTATTATCCCAGCCAGTTGTCAGGCGGTCAGAAACAACGTGTCGGTATTGCCCGTGCTCTGGCCAGCGATCCTAAAGTACTGCTGTGTGATGAAGCAACCTCGGCATTGGACCCGCAGACAACAAAATCTATTCTCGACCTGCTCAAAGATATCAATAAACGCCTGAATCTGACTATTGTCATGATCACACATCAGATGGAAGTAGTCAAAGAAGTCTGTGACAGAGTAGCTGTTATCGAAAACGGCGAGATCATTGAAGAAGGTTCCATGATCGATGTTTTCACCGATCCGCAGAAGCCCACTACCAAAGATTTCGTCAAAAGCATCAACAATGTCGAACTGCCTGCACTGCTGCAATCTTCTTCAATCAGCGCAGTCTACACCGAAGGCAGCAAACTGATCGTGCGATTATCCTTCATCGGTAACTCAGCCGGCGATCCGATCGTTTCCGGTATGGTCAAAAAATTCGATGTCGATATCAATATCATCTACGGTAATATCGACTCGCTTAAGGATATACCCTTCGGCACCCTGGTCATTGAGATTTCAGGAAGCGCCGCAGGCATCAAAAATGCTCTGCAATATCTGCATGAACAGCAGCTGAAAGTTGAGGTGATCGGTTATGTCTCCTGAAATGTTAGCTCTTTTACTTAAATCCTTTTGGGAAACCTGCTATATGGTGCTGGCTTCCACAATACTCGCCACACTCATCGGCGTACCGCTCGGCGTGATCTTAACCGTCACCCGTAAAAATCATATCCTGCCCAACGCTCCTGTAAACAGCGTTTTAGGCGCTATTGTCAACGCTACCCGCTCAACTCCCTTCATTATATTAATGGTAGCAATCATTCCTCTGACCCGTCTTTTAGTAGGCTCTTCGATAGGTACTACCGCTTCCATCGTACCTTTGACTATTTCAGCCGCACCCTTTATTGCCCGCATCATCGAATCTTCGCTGCTGGAAATCGACCACGGCGTTATCGAAGCGGCTCAGGCCATGGGCGCCAGCCCCATGCAGATTATCCGCAAGGTCCTTTTGCCGGAAGCACTGCATTCCATCGTTTTAGGTATCACCCTCGCTGTTATAGCTTTGATCGGTTATTCCGCCATGGCTGGTACATTAGGCGGCGGCGGCTTAGGCGATCTGGCGATCCGTTATGGCTATCAGCGTTTCCAAATGGACGTTATGCTGATCACTGTCGTCGTACTTATCGTTATGGTCCAATCTATCCAGTCACTCGGCGACTACTTTTCCAAAAAGCTTAATAAAAACAAACTATAAAATCATCTTATAAAGGGGAAATTATCATGAAAAAATTAGCTAAAATACTGACCGCGGCAGCTTTATGCGTAGCTGCCCTGACCACCTTCGGCTGCGGCGACGATAAAAAAGAAGCAGCAAAAGCTCCTGCCGGCGATGCGCCTATCAAAATCGCAGTTACTGCAGGTCCTCATGCTGAAATTATGGACAATGTCAAAAAACTTGCTGAAAAACAAGGTCTGAAAATCGAAGTAGTTGAATTCAACGACTATGTAACTCCTAATGTAGCACTATTCCAAGGCGAAGTTTTTGCCAACAGCATGCAGCACCGCCCTTATTTAGATGCCACTCTGCAAAAAGAGCCTAAATTTGACCTGGTAGAAGTTTTCAAAACCGTTAACTTCCCGATGGCCGCTTACTCCAAAACTTTGAAAAAAGGCGACGCCATTCCTGACGGCGCCACAATCGGTATTCCTAACGATCCATCCAACGGCGGCCGTGCGATTTTAGTTCTTGCCAATGCCGGGCTGATCAAAGTCAAAGATATCAAAAACGTTACTACCACCGTTGCCGATATCACCGAAAATCCACATAACTTCAAATTCCTGGAACTGGATGCAGCTACCATTCCCCGCAGCCTGCCCGACGTTACCTTTGCTGTAATCAATGCCAACTACGCTATTCCAGCAGGCCTGAACCCTACCAAAGATTCCATCATTCTGGAATCTGCTGACAATCCGTTTGTCAACATCTTCGTAACCAAGAAAACCAATGAAAACGATCCCCGGATCGCTAAACTGAAAGAAATTTACCAATCAGCTGATAATGAAAAATTCATTATGGAACACTTCCAGGGCACAATTTTACCGGCCTGGAAATAATTAAAAACTAAGCCCCCGGAATCTTAAAAATTCCGGGGGCTTTTTATCTATATTTTCTCTGGTCTACAGTCAACAGTACTCAGCAGAACTTTTTGCACTGTTCAAAATACTGCGGGATAAAGCTGATAAAATTGCGCGCTGTCGGCGAATGATAATGCTTGCGGGTCCAGATTACTGCCGCCGTCGTCGTCAGGTCCGGGTCGTCCATACGGACACAGGCCAGCCCTTCATGCCTGGCGATTGCTTCTGCTGATTCTGGGATAACGGCCAGTCCTAACCCGGCTTTCGCCCAGGCAATCAGATAATTACTGTCATCGCTGAGACAGAAAAAATATGCCTGGATGCCATTTTTAGCAGCAGACTGTTCCAACAGTTCATTATAACGGCGGTGGCATAAAAGCGGCAGCCCCTGCAGCCTGCTTACAGGCAGTTCAAAAGTCCCATCCAGCTGCGGAAAAAACGCCGCATCATAGACTAATGCCAAGCGTTCAGTTGGCAGCTTATAGCTTGCAAAATAATCCTCGTCCACAGGCAAATGAACGATAGCAGTTTCAATGACCCCCTTTTCCAGCAGTTCGATCACCCGTAAACTTTCGCCGATCAACAACCGATAGGTTATTTTGGGATACAACTCTTTAAAAGCGGCAATCATCTGCGGTAATACCATCAGGCTCATCGAAGGGACAACTCCCAGTGATAAAATACCCTCCTGTCCCAGCTCACTGCTGGATAATTCACATACAGTCCGATCCGTTAGATTTAAGATTTCTTCTGCCCGATGCAGCAGCATATGACCGGTTTCTGTCAGATGCAGACGCCGGCCTGATCTGTCGAACAGCACCACGCCCAGTTCCTGCTCAAGCTGTTTGATTTGTCTGCTTAAAGGCGGCTGCGCGATATGCAGCGCTTTGGCAGCCTCTGTAACATTGCCCAGCCTCGCTACCATTACGAAATACCGCATTTGCTGCAAATTCATAAGTATTCCTCCATTCATACTTTTTAGGTATTATAATTTCAAAAATAAGTATTTTAAGTATGATTTTATTGTTGTTATAATAATATTAAAGAAAAGAAGAACAGTCAAGTAAAGAGCAGGATGCAAAATTCAGGGAGGGATTTATATGAAAGAGAAAATTTTAATCGCTATCGACAGTTCTGATTCGTCCAGTAAAGTGCTTGCTTATGGTATCAATCTGGCCGGTAAGCTTGACGCAGAAGTAAAAGTAGTCCACGTAATCGAACCTTACAGCAAACGATCGACCATTTTGAACCAGTTAAACCCCGCTATGGTCAAACAAACCAATGAATTATATGAACTGGCCGGTCAGGAATTAATGGAAGCAGCAAAAAAACAAACAGCTGCCGCCAAAGTTCCCGTTCATTATGAAACTTTAGTTGGCAACGCCGCGCAGCAAATCCTGACCGCCGCCAAAAAATCCGAAGCTAGCATGATCCTCATCGGCAGCCGCGGCATGAACGCTGTTGCAGAATTTATCCTCGGCAGCGTCAGCTCCAAAGTTGCCATGTATGCGGAAATACCGGTCTTGATCGTTAAATAATGGATTGCTTGGGCATCTTTCCCCTATAGGCAGCGACTGAAATTTTCGCTGCAAAGCAAAATACCTGCCGTTGATCAACGGCAGGTATTTTTTATTTTGACTGATTTTTATAAACCTTCTACCCTGATTTTAAAATGCAGCAGAGCCAGCCAGCCAGCAATTGCCAAGGTGACGCAAACAGCGGTAATGATCCCCAGCCCTTCAATAAAATTGCTCCAGTTCAATGCACCCAGCATCATACCCAAGCTGCCAAAAACAGTATTCACCGCATTGATCAGCGACGAGGCAGAGCCGATATCCGTTTTCTGCTGATCCAATAATATGGCCGTACTGAAAGGCCTGGCAGCGCTTTCCATGATCGTGACCGGTAAAAAGGCTATTAAAAACCACCACGGTGAAATACTCCCTACTGTCAGCAGCGCTGCCGCTGCTACTACAGTAAAAATAAAACAGCCATAGGTAAATTGACGCGGCGATACGATCCCGATCAACTTCATATATAAAAACGGACCGACAACGGCAAAAAATGAGTTAGCAGCAAAAAAATAACTGTAGACTTGCTCACTAAGCCCAAAATACTGTACATAAACATAGGAAGATACTGCCACGTAAGCCATATAAGGTGCTGCCAGCAGTGAAAATACAGTCAGTACACCAGTAAAACCAACATTTTTACCGACAACTGCCAATCTGCCGAAGGTACTCCAAAAGCTGCCCTTATAACGGTCGCTTTCCGACAGCGTTTCTTCAAAAAAGAAGCTGGCTGCCAGATTAACAGCACCGGCGGCGATCAGGACCCCGAAGGTACCGCGCCAGCTGACAAACTGCAGCAGAAATGCGCCGATAACAGGAGCGACCATCGGCGCAATAACGGCCATAGCCTGCACCAGCGCCAAAACACGATTTTTAGTGGTGCCATAAAAAGCATCTTTGACAACCGCCATCGACACAGCAACCATGCCGCCTGCACCCAAAGCCTGCACGATTCTGTACGCTATCAGACTGTAAATACTGCCGGCAAAGGCGCACAGACCACTTGCCAGCGTATACAGAACTATTCCCAGCAGTAAAATCTTCCGGCGTCCGTATTTATCACTTACCGGCCCAAACAGCAGAATCCCCACTGCGAAAAAGAAGAAAAAACTGACCAGCGTCAAATTGACCATCAAAGGTGTCGCAGCAAATTCTGTACCTATCGTCGGCAGTGCCGGCAGATATAAATCTATCGACAACGGTACAAACATATTCATCACAGCGATCAGTACGATCAAACCCTTTGCGCCTAAATATTTCTGCTGGATTTTTGAAGCGTTTTCCGTAAGCATTATTTTTCCTCCTTTAATCTAATAAAAAAACCGGATAAGAGAATATCTCTTATCCGGCAGTAGTGCCCTCCGAGGTGTTTCCATAAAAACAAGGTTATTTTAGCATCTGTTTAAATATTTGTCAACATTTTCACTGCAGAGCATTTTAAAATATCGGCCGGCCTGTCAGCTCATATCAAAAATATTAAATTGTTCATATTTACCCCATAAATACAGCGCCATATCTATTCGCCCGTCTGCAAGGAAGGTCACGCCCTCCGCTTCCAGCAAAGCACGTTGTTTTTCCTGCCCGCCGAAAGCATAATCAGGTGCCAGTACCCCGGTACGGTTCACGACCCTGTGACAGGGCAAATTACGTCCAGAAGGAGCACAGCTCATGATATGCCCTACCTCACGCCCAGCCAGCGGATCACCGACCAGCGCTGCTATCTGTCCATAGGTAGCCACTTTACCGCAAGGTATCCGGGCGACTGCCTCATACACCTGCTCAGCAAATGCCGCATCTACTATCCTTTCGCCGTTATGCGTAACCATAATTTTCCTCCGATTTTATTAGTATATTACAATGCCGTACCTTTTTGGGGGATAAAAAATCCAGACATATCTACGCCTTCCAGCTCCAGCAGTTTTATTTTTGTTTCAATACCGCCGGCATACCCAGTAAGACTGCCGTTTACACCAATGACCCGGTGGCAGGGAATAATAATGGAAATTTCGTTATGCCCCACCGCGCCGCCCACCGCCTGCGCGGACATCCGGGCAAGTCCCTGCTTTTCGGCAAGCTGCCGGGCGATCTCGCCGTAGGAGCAGACCCGTCCCTCCGGGATCTCCGCCACGACCGACAGGATCTCATACACAAGTCCCTCGTTCACCGCGCCGCACCTCCTTTGGCTTTGTGTCATTTTACCATAAATGAGTGAGGATTCCAAGAGGGAGTTGTAAAGATTTGCGGTTTGATGCGGGTGTGGAC
>OGOO01003063.1_pt1 | contig 11222 bp, 5 predicted proteins | sample 1552651 | NCBI WGS metagenome assembly OGOO01 (sample SAMEA2580118, study PRJEB22360) | human gut metagenome | biome: human gut; feature: human-associated habitat; material: faeces | place: Denmark | collected 2008/2010 | reverse complement strand
AGGGCAGTGACGGGCAACCGATCATCGGCGCCAGCGTGGAAGTGGTGGGTACCACGGTAGGCACTTCGACGGGCCTTGACGGAGACTACACCATCAAAGCCAAACAGGGAAGCAAAATCAAGTACTCTTTCCTGGGTACGAAGTCCGTGACGGTTACCGCGGGAGCCAGCACGACCATTAACGTCACCCTCGAAGACGATGCCACGGCATTGGACGAAGTCGTTGTACAGGCTTTCGGTACCGTTAAGAAGAAGGACCTGACGGGTTCAATCAGTTCGATCGACTCGAAACTGATCAGTTCTCAATCGAACTCGACGCTATCCAAAGCGTTAGAGGGAGCCATCCCCGGCTTGCAGGTATCTTCTGTCGACGGTCAACCCGGTGTCGACATGGGTATCCGTGTTCGTGGTATTGGCACATCCAGCCAGAACAACGCCAATGCGCTGATCGTAATCGACGGGGTACCGAACACGAACTCCAATGCCTTGACCATGATGAACCCGCGGGATGTGGAATCGATCACGGTATTGAAAGATGCCGCTTCGACCGCCCTGTGGGGTTCGCGCGGCGCCAACGGCGTCGTGATGGTAACGACCAAGAAAGGCCAGCAGGGCAAAGCCAAAGTCACGTTTGACGCTAAATGGGGCATCAACATGATCGGCAGCAACGGTAAACCCGATTTGCTCCGCGATCCGGCCGATTACTATGAAATGACCTGGGAGGGCATTTACAACTCGGTTCGTTACGGAAGCAAGAAAAACTACCAGACCAATTATCAGAATCCGAACATGAGCCACGAAGAGGCGGCCCTGTTCGCCAGCCAGCACCTGTTCAACTACACGGGTAGCACGACAACTTTCAACAGTGCAAACAATTTGACAAACTGGATGTACTATGACGTGCCGGGGGCTAAATACGAATTTACCGGTTCAGGTACTTCCGCTTCGGCTACGATGCTGGACGCCTACCTGATCGATCCGACCACCGGCAAGATCAATGCCAATGCCAGGAAACTATGGAATGTCGACGACTGGGAAGACATCGCATACAACAATCAGTTCCGTCAGGAATATACGGCAACCGTTAGCGGCGCCACGGACAAAACCGATTATTACATTTCCGCCGGTTGGCTGGATGACCCGTCGTATGTCGAAGGATCGATCTTCAACCGTTACAACCTGCGCACCAACATCAACACGCAAGTCACCAAATGGCTGAAAGCCGGCGTCAACGTAGCGTACAGCCGCCGTGCCACGCAGTCTCCTGCAACGCGTTACGGCCGTAACCCGGGTACCACCGTACAGAACGTGTTCCAGTGGGTCAACCTGTACATGCCGCTCGCTTCGTATTATGCGCGGGATCTCAAAGGTAATTTCATGTACGACGACAATGGGAATAAAATTGTTGTCGATGGTCCCGGTGTGCAGCCTTCACCGCTGAATCCAGACGGTAGCGCCGTCCTGGGCCGTTATCCCGTAACCAGCCGTACTTCAGCATACGACCTGAAATACCAGTTGGAAAACGATAAGGACGAAACGATCTACAACGACCTGAACATGCGCGGATATGTGGAAGCCAAGTTCCTCAAAGACTTCACATTCCAGGCTAACCTGGCCGTCGACAACACCTGGGCGATGCGTTACCGCTACATCAGCAAACTGCACGGCGCAGGCGTCAGCGAAAAAGGCGCTTTCGGACGGTCGTATACCGACTACCAGAACATCAACAGCCAGCAGACGCTGAACTGGGCGCACGATTACGGAAAACACCACGTAGACGCCCTGATCGGCCATGAGTTCAACTGGATGCGTACCTCTTCGCTGAACTACAAGGCCGCTTACAGCTTGATCGAGGGCTTCGATACGTTCGCCAACTATATTTTCCCCAACTCGGGAGGAACTTTCTCCGGTATTGGTGGAGGTGAAGATCAGGAAGCATTGGAGGGTTATTTCCTGCGTGCGAACTACAACTACGACAACAAGTATTATGTAACAGGCTCCGTTCGTGCCGACGGTTCTTCGAAATTCCGTTACAACGACGACCGTTGGGGCGTATTCTGGAGCGTAGGCGGCGCTTGGCGTATCTCTGCCGAACCTTGGGCCGCGGATGCTACCTGGCTGACCGACCTGAAACTGCGTGCCGACTACGGTGTGATCGGCAACCAGAACGGCATCGGCCGCTATTCGGGCTACCAAACATGGAGTTACTCTGCAACCGGTTATACCACTCCGGGCAGCTACAGCCCGGCAGGCTGGAAACTCTCTCAAAATGGCTTCACGACCCCGTTGACCTGGGAAAAGAAAAAAACTGTCGACGTAGGTCTTGACTTCCGTCTGTGGGACCGCTTCTACGGTACGATGGACTGGTACCAGACCAATACGGATGACGTAGCATGGAACGCTCCCATCTCTTATGCAATGTCGGGTCAAACGACTCTTGCTGCTAATAGTGCCAGAATGCGCACCCGCGGTTTCGAGTTGGAGTTGGGCGTCGACATCATCAAAACTCCGAATACATTGTGGTCGTTCAACGTGAACGGTTCGACCTACTATACTACGATACTCGAAGTTCCGGAAGGAACCGGTTCTGCCCAACTGAATGGTTGCTGGACGGCACCGGCGGATGCCTGGAGCATCGCCGGCACAGGTGGTACCAGCAATAATATTACCTATTTGCGCGGTATCGGCAAACCGTATTACAACATGTACATCTACAAATACGGCGGCGTAGACCCGGCTTCCGGCCTTCCGTTGATTGCTTCGACCGTATCATCCACCAATATCGACAACCTGAAGAAAACGTCGGGGAACGTATACGGGGATATCGTAGAAGGCAACACGGTTTACACGACCGACTATACGCTGGCTACCCGCCAGGAATTCGGCGATGCGACTCCCGATTTCATCGGCGGTTTCGGAACTTCTCTCAAATGGAAAAACCTCGATTTCTCGGCTCAGTTCGCATTCCAGATCGGCGGTAAATTCCTGTCTGTCGCCGATGCGAACCACTACTATCGCAGTGATCAGACCGGTTACTATCACATGTCTGCCGACCTGAAAGGCAATACCTTCACAGCTTCCAACACCGGCGCAAGGTATCCGATGGTCATCTTGAACAACCCCAACAGTAACGGTTATACGGGAGGCTCTACCATCGGCAGCTGGGCATATACCGATATGGCCCTTTACAGCGCTTCGTACCTGAACGTGAAGAACCTCACCCTCGGTTACAACTTCCCGCAGAAATGGATGGACAAGATCGGTATCGGCGGTATCCGCGTGTATGCTTCGTTCGATAACTTCTGGATGCTTACGACTCATAAAGGCATCGATCCGCGCATGTCGTTGGTTGGTGGTATGGATGTCGGTGCTATGGCTTATCCGTATATGCGTACCTGCTCTTTAGGTGTTAATGTAACTTTCTAAAAATCGATAAATTATGAAAAAATACTTGATAGCACTTTCGTTGGTGGGCCTCGTTTCGACCTCATGTTATGAGAAGTTGAACATCGCTCCCCCCAACTCCATCACCAACGAGCAAGTGATGGAATTGCTCCGGACGGGTAACGACGAGACCGTCACAAGCATCATGGGTGCATTGGCGGAAGCTCTGCCCGCCCAGATCAAAGGGGGCGGATACGTTACCTTCAATCAACCGTATTATGCATACAACTACCAATCGCAGGGAACTATCCGTGAAGTGAGCGGAAACGACGTCGTCCTGGGACGTACCACGCCAGGCGGCGATATTGGTAACCTGTACAGCTGCACTAACTTGACCAATCCTGCGGGCGACGACCTTCTGGGCTATTGGAAACGCGGTTACGCGCTGGTCCATGCGGCCAATAAGGTATTCAACATTTTGACCGAAGAGATGGTGGACAACAGTCCGAGTAAAGCCCTGAAATCGTATGCGGGGTGGGGTTATATCACTCGCGCTTACGGGTATCTCTGGCTGATGGAGAACTTCGCCTATCCCTACGATCCGAGCAATGCGTCGCAGTTGGGCGTACCCATTTACACCGTATATTCCGATGCCCAGCCGCTGAAAGCACGTGCGCCTCAGACCGAAGTCTACGATTCCATTTTCAAATGGCTGGATAAAGGTATCGCTTACATGAAAGAGGGGGCTGTTGATCAGGGAAATAACTTTACCCAGAACGGCGAAGGAAAGATCAACCTCGGTTTTGCCTACTTCATTCAGGCCCGTGCCGCATTGTGTGCCCATAAATGGGATGTAGCCGTTTCGGCTTGCGATGAACTGATCAAGAACTATCCTAACCTGATGACTGAGGATCAGTATGTCGCACAGAATAAAAACGACGATACCGGTTATCCTTTCGTCTATTACGCAAGTAATAGCGGTTTTACGTGCCTGAATGCGAATCCTGAAAATATTTTCGGATATACCAATTCGAACAAAGCCTACGGTTCTCAGAACTCGCTGTTCAACGTGATGCTGGGCAGTTACCAGATGCGTATCGACAACCGGTTGTACGATCTGATCGATGCGAATGACTATCGGCGGGCTAACTTCCAGGACTTTGACGGCATGGAATACGGCGCGCCTTCATCGACTGGTTTTACAGAAGGAAATCAACTCACTCTTAGCAGTTACCTCAATGTAAAGTTCGCTGCGAATGTGGGCGTGGGGATGGCAATCGGCAATACCACCGTATCAGATCCTAGCATTATCGATTACTCCATGTTCCGAGTGGCAGAAGCCTACCTGATGAAAGCAGAGGCATTGGCTCAGCAGGGACAGGATGGACCGGCTAAGGAAGTATTGAATCTGTTGTTAGCCAAACGTGCCAAAGCCGGAGCTCTGTTGACGTGCGATAATTACTCCTCTATGGCCGGAATGACCGCATTGGAGATGGTACAACTGCAAACCCGTATCGAAATGTGGGGTGAACGCGGTCTGGAATGGTACAACAACCGCCGTTGGAATATTCCGGTCAATCGCTCCGGATCGTTGGATCATCACAATCCGGGACTCACTTATCCTGTATCGGGTATGACCCTGCCTCTGCCGGACCAGGAGACTCAGACGAATCCTTTGATTGTACAAAATTAAAATGAAAGAATATTGTAAATAGGACTAGTAATGAAAGGAGGGAGAGTAACACTTAATCTAAACAAAGTGTTAACCTTTGCGGAACTGGTTCTATTTACAATATTCATTTTCCATCAGGTGTACGGAATTCCTAAACTCTCACAGAATTGTGGCAGGATCATGAAAGGAAGGTTGTAGGGAGCCACTAAATAAATTAGGGTTAATCTTTCTCGACACGATCCTGCTGCAATTCTTACAAGTATCGCAAACAACAAGTATAGGACATTGTAGTGCTCTTTATTAAAATTCATTTTTGCCTAACCTTTTTTACTTCTCAATAATTAATAGGTTAGATTAATCAGTCTCACAGCTGGCCAGGGCGGAACCGCAAGTTCCGCCCTGGTTTTTGTTTAATAAGTCCGGGTGTCTCCGCAACACGACACTCCGACAAAAGCCGGAAGATTCAAGCCGAAGGTTAGTAACTGGAAAAGCTACTAACCTTCGGCTTGTTTAATGCGTCTAAATACGATACAATCCGGACTTTTTAACCTATATAATAATATTGTTTTTAGGTCTTCAAATACGCTATTTAGGCGTGTCGAAAAGGCATGCTTCAAACGAACGATTAATTCGATGATACTAGCCACTAAAAGCTATATATCATTCAGTTATCGGCGTATTTGTTATTAACCTTAAACAATTAATTATGAAAGGAACTCTACGATTGTTTTTAACGCTGTGTATGGCAGTGTTAAGCATGACGCTGGTTCAGGCGCAGGAGCGGACTTACTCCGGCGTGGTGAAGGGCAGTGACGGGCAACCGATCATCGGCGCCAGCGTGGAAGTGGTGGGTACCACTGTAGGCACTTCGACGGGCCTAGACGGTGACTACACCATCAAAGCCAACCAAGGGAGCAAAATCAAATTCTCTTTCCTGGGTACGAAGTCCGTGACGGCTACTGCGGGAGCCAGCACGACTATTAACGTCACATTGGAAGATGACGCACAATCTCTTGAAGATGTAGTTGTTGTTGCGTACGGAACTGCGAAGAAAAAGGATCTAACCGGTTCGATTAGTTCCATTGATTCGAAACTTATCAGTTCACAAGCCAATTCAACGTTGTCTAAAGCACTTGAAGGCTCAATCCCTGGTATTCAGGTATCTTCTGTAGATGGTCAGCCGGGGCAGGATATGGCTATCCGTATCCGCGGTATCGGTACTGCCAACCAGAATAACTCGAATCCGTTGATTGTAGTCGACGGTGTACCCTACAGCGACCAAAACAAAAATATCCTTTCGACGATCAACCCGAAAGATGTGGAATCGATATCAGTCTTAAAAGATGCGGCATCGACCTCTCTGTACGGTTCGCGTGGTGCCAATGGCGTCGTGGTCGTAACCACTAAAAAAGGTCAGCAGGGTAAAGCTAAAATCACATTTGAAGGCAAATGGGGCATTAACATGTGCGGGCAGTCGGGATACCCCGATTTGATTGATGATCCGCAGAGTATCTATGAATGGGCTTGGCGCTCAATTTACAACTCCGCCCGTTATGCTAGCAACGACCTGTACACAACTAATGTGCAGAATCCGAATATGTCGCACGAAGAAGCGGCCAAGTTCGCCAGCCAGCACCTGTTCAACTATACGGGAAGCACTACGGATTTCAGCAGTAAGAACGATTTGGGCAACTATCTGTTGTACAAAGTGCCAGGATTGACCGATGCCGGTAATCTGACTACCACGGGTACGGGCACAGCGGCAAGCTCTACAATGAATAATACGTTCCTGGTAGGTACAGACGGTAAACTGAACCCGAACGCTCAATTGCTTTATTATGACAATTGGCGTGACTACTTTCTGCAAAATAAATTCCGTCAGGAGTACAACATCTCGGTCAGCGGTGCAACCGATAAAACGGATTATTACATTTCAGGCGGTTACCTCGAAGATCCCTCGTACATCATGGGATCAAAATTTAACCGCTACAATATTCGTAGTAATATCAACACGCAGGTCACAAAATGGTTGAGAGCCGGTATCAACATGTCGTACAGCCGCCGCGCAATGCAGTCGCCGGGTACCCGTTGGGGACGCAACCCGGGTGATACGAACGAGAATATTTTTATCTGGTTCAACGATGACAATATGCTGGCTCCCATTTGGCGATACAATGAAAACGGCGAGGTATTGCGCGATGATGCCGGAAATAAGCTGGTCAACGACCGTACCGGGGTGGTATATTCTCCGCTGGGTCAAACGGCTCCGCCGATGGCCAACCAGTACGACCCGATTAAAATCGCTCATGATAATATCAACGAGAGCATTTACAACGATATTAACATGAACGGTTATCTGGAGGCCAAATTCTTGAAAGATTTCACTTTCCGCACCTCTTTGGCTGTTGACGAGACTTATATGATGAAATCTCGCTATTTCAACAAAGAGACGGGGCGTTACCGCACATCTGGCGGAGGTTTCGCCCGCAACTACTGGGATTACATGAATATCAACGCTCTCCAGACTTTGAACTGGAGTCATGATTACGGGAAACATCATGTAGATGCCTTGCTCGGTCATGAATTTAACTGGACCCGCAGCTCCTCATTGAACTATGTAAGTTCAATGAGTTTGATTCCTAACTTCAATACATTCGCCAACTTCATCGCATTGAATACTTCGGCTGCGGCCCAGGCTTCACTGGGTAGCAACGGTGGCGGTGAGGACCAGATCGCTCTGGAGGGTTATTTCCTGCGTGCAAATTACAACTATGATAGCCGCTATTTTATAAGCGCCAGTGTCCGTACCGACGGGTCTTCGAAATTCAAAAACGTATCGGACCGTTGGGGATGGTTCTGGTCATTGGGAGGTGCCTGGCGTATCTCGAATGAAGAATGGATCAAAGATGCATCCTGGCTGACCGACCTGAAATTACGTGCTGATTATGGCACTACCGGTAACCAGAGCGGCATTGGAAATTATGCCGGCTATACGACATGGAGATACGCTGCAACAGGCTGGCTGAATTCAGGTGCGTCGATGCCTTCGGGTTGGAAACTGACTCAGAATGCCATGGCCAACTCATCGCTGACCTGGGAGACGAAAAAGACATGGGATGTAGGTCTGGATTTCCGTCTGTGGGACCGTTTCTACGGTACGATCGACTGGTATCGCAGCATGACCGATGACATGCTGTGGAATGTTCCGATGTCTATCGAAAAAGGACAGACCACGATCGCTGCAAACTCCGCTAAAATGAAAACATGGGGTATTGAGTTCGATTTGGGCGTGGATATCATCAAGACTCCGGATATCCTTTGGTCGTTCTCCGTAAATGGCGGACATTATAAAAGCACGATGGCCAATACCCCTGAAGGCGTAGGCGATCCGAAACTGAATAACTGTTGGACTGCAACTTCGGACGCATGGAGCATGTCCGGCGTGGGCGGTGGTGCCGGTATCATTTATTTGCGCGGGGAAGGCAAACCCTACTACAACATTTATCAGGTAAGATACATGGGTGTTGACCAAACAACGGGTTTGCCCCTTTATTCGCATTACGTAACTGCAGCAGAAGCGACTGCCGGGACTTTCGGCTCCGCTAAAGAGGGTGATTTGGTTGGAACGACCAACTACTCGATTGCCGACCGGGTCGAACTGGGCGATGCTACTCCTGACTTTATCGGCGGCTTCAGTACTAGCTTTACTTACAAAAACTTCGATATTGCCGCAACATTTGCATTCCAGATCGGAGGTAAATTCTTCAGTGCCGATTACGGTTATGATGGCTGGTATAATAACCAAAAGATAGGTAAACCCGTTTCGGCAGATATGAAGAATAACACTTGGTCGCCGGCCGGTGCCAATGCCAATGCCACCTACACGAATACGGGCGCCAAATTCCCGATGCAGATTTATGCCAATCCGAACGGTGCCAGCTGGCCTGCCAGCGGTATCGCATGGGGTAGCTCATGGCAATATACCGATATGTCGTTGTTCAATGCCTCATACTTGAGCGTCAAGAACATTACGGTAGGCTATAATTTCCCGCAACGGTGGATGGACAAGATCGGCATCGGCGGCATCCGCGTCTACGCATCGCTCGACAACATGTGGCTGATTACCAGTCAGTCCGGCATTGACCCGCGTATGGATATCACCGGAGGTTGGGCTGTCGGTCGAGGAACTTATCCTTACATGAAGACCTGCTCGCTGGGTGTTAACGTAACTTTCTAAAACAACACAATTATGAAAAAATACTTAATAGCACTTTCATTGGTGGGGTTAGTCACCTCTTCATGCTACGAAAAGCTGAATATTGCTCCTCCCAACGCCATCACCGACGAACAGGTAAAGGAGTTACTTGCCACCGCGGATGATGAAACGATCGAAGTCATTTTGGGCGGAGTCGCTGGCGGACTGCCTACAGAGATACTCAAAAACAATTCCAAGGGTGGAGCTTTGGAATATCGTTATGGCTCGTATTTCGGAATGTTGCCCATGCGTAGCTTCGAAGGTAATGATGTCGTGTTCGGACAACAAGCGACCGCAAGCGGGTTTGGCCGCGACGAGTATGCTTTGACGGATTTCCGAACTGCCAATTCAACCAGAAACTATCCTTACTGGGAACAAGGTTGGGTTTGGGTAACTGATGCCAACAAAGTGCTCAATGTCGTTGATGACAAGACAGTAGGTAACAATGCGACGATGAAGAAGTACCATGCTTGGGCTTATCTAATCCGGGCTTATGCCTATAACTGGTTGGTGGATAACTATCAGCAAGCATATATGGCTGGAGGCAAAGACAAACTCGGCGTTCCGTACTATTCTTACTACAATCCTGCTCAGCCCTATCAGGCTCGTGCTTCTCTGCAAAACTGCTACGATTCGATCAACAAAGATCTGGACAAAGCGATTGCCGGGTTCACGGCCGACGGGTCGAACGGTTTTACCGAGGCTAAAGACGATCTCGATGCCGGTGTAGCCTACTTCCTGAAAGCTAAAGTAGCGCTGGCTACAGGCCAGTGGAGTACGGCTATTCATGCGTGCGACCAGATCATCGCCGTATATGGGGCTCAATTTATGTCGCAGGGACAGTATGTGGCCCAGAATATTCCGGATGCGACAGGGAAAGCCCAATACTATGCCGTTAATTCAGGTTTTCTGTCACTAGCACAGAATCCCGAATGTATTTTAGGATGGCCTCTTGCCCAGACCAAAGACAAAGCTTACCTGGTTTATTTTTTCAATACTTACGGATGTTGCAGCGGCGGTTCGGGCGGCAATTATGCCCGTATCGACGATCGCCTCTATGACAAGATCAACGAGAATGACTACCGCAAACAGAATTTCTGGGTAACCGGTTTACCTGATACAGATTATGAATATGCTAACGGAACTTCTACCAAAATCCTTCCGTACTCGAACCTGAAGTTCGCCTGCACCGTGGGAACAGGCGGCGGGACCGATCCGTCTCAGGCGAAAGCGACCTCATTTTTTACAGACGTTATTCTGATGCGTCTTTCGGAGGTTTACCTCATGAAAGCGGAAGCGGAAGCGCAGAGCGGCACAGGGAATGCAAAAGCTACGTTGAATATCCTATTGGCAGCTCGTACCAAAGAAGGAGCCACGCCATTAACCTGCGATTCCTACACAGAAATGAAAGGCCTGTCTGCATTGGAAATGGTTCAACTTCAGACCCGCATCGAAATGTGGGGTGAAAACGGTCTGGAATATTACAACAACAAACGTTGGAATAAGCCGGTAGATCGTAACGGATCCAATGTACACTGGATTAAAGCCACGACCCTGACCGTTCCAAATATGGCTTTGCAGATTCCGGAAGAATCGACGAATTATAATGATCTGATTGTACAGGATAACTAATAAGTTGACCTTTAAAATCAATCAACGCGTCAACAAATCGTAAGTTTTAAGGTCTGCGACAGAATTGGGAACGAGAAAGAGCAGAGGAGAGCATATCATTATTCATTTGTCGAACCCAGTTCTGTCGCAATTCTGCTTAAAGTCAGCCAACCTTAACACATCAACAAACTTAAATAATTTAACAACTTTCATTCTACTTTCATTTTGCCTAACCTTTTTTACTTCTCAAATAATTAATAGGTTAGATTAATCAGTCTCACAGCTGGCCAGGGCGGAACCG
>OGOO01003060.1_pt1 | contig 11242 bp, 6 predicted proteins | sample 1552651 | NCBI WGS metagenome assembly OGOO01 (sample SAMEA2580118, study PRJEB22360) | human gut metagenome | biome: human gut; feature: human-associated habitat; material: faeces | place: Denmark | collected 2008/2010 | reverse complement strand
CATTATTATACTGCCGATTTGGTGGTGAAGGCCCCGGTGACGGTCGGTCTGTTCCTGACAGCCTTCCTGATAGTAGCGGTGATTTCCGTGGCTACGTTGCTCTGGCAGGTGCACAAGGCTTCCCGCATCAATCCGAGTGAAGTAATGAAAAGTGAATAATAAAAGAATGAACTTATAATGATTGCACATTATTTGAAAGTAGCTTTCCGCAATTTGTGGAAATACAAGACTCAGCATCTGATTGCGTTGGTCGGAGTAGGGGTGGCCTTGCTGTGTTTCAGTATCTGTCTCTACGTGGTCCGTTATGCTTTTAGCATGAATCATTGTTTTGTAAATTATGAACGGATTGCCGAACTCAATATTCGTGACATGAAAGAAGGGAAGGTGTTGAATTATACTCCTGCGACGTTGGCCGAGGAACTGCGTCTTCAAAAGCCGGACGGGATTGAGGCGTTGTGTGTGGTCGATTATTCACCGATAGAACGGCCTTTCAACGTGGAGATGCCCGACGGGAAGCAGTTACCTTATTCCTTCGCCGTGGCAGAGACGGATTCTTCCTTCTTTCAGGTACTGACTCCTCAAATTTTGTGTGGTTCGGCTGAGGTAGCTAAGATGATGCCAAATTCATTGGTTGTGAGTGAGAGCATGGCACGCCGTGTATATGGGGATATTCGTCAGGCGGTAGGAAAACAGCTGGTACTGATGCGCCGGTTGTACACTTCGCCGGATTCTACTCCACGTACCGGTGGAACGGTTTATACCATTCAGGCAGTGATTGAGGATATTCCAGAGAACAACAGTATTGCTTTTATGGAGCATCTGGATATGTTTTCTCTCAACGATTCGGAAGGAATCATCCAGAATGATGCCCGTTATGCCATTATCGGTTCTTTTACGTATGCGTTGCTACGTAAAGGTTTTACTCCGGAGCAACTCAACGAGTGGCTTTATCGCAGCAAGCAGACGCATCGGGTGCAGGATACAAACTTTGCGGTGGAAGCTCATCCGATGGGAGATAGGGGCTGGAATGGGGGACTGCTTCGTACGATGGTATGGACTACGATGGTAGCCGGGGTATTGATTTTGCTGGTGGCCTTGCTCAATTTCTTTCATCTGCTCGCGGGGTCTTTTCTTACTCGTATGCGTGAATTCAGTATCCGGCGAATGGCGGGAGCATCCGGAGGCAGTCTTTTTGTTCAACTGTTCATACAGTCTGCCTTGTTGGTTTTGCTGGCCGGCCTGTTGACCGGTGTCTGCATCGAGGTGATGGCTCCCTGGTTGAGGCTGGAAATGGCCGGTTTGTCTTTGCAGTTTGATACTTCTCTGCTGATGGTGCAGAGTTTTGAGTATCTGGCTGGCCTGTTGGGAGTATGTGCTTGGATGTGTGGAATAGTCGTGTGGAAGGTACGTCGTACGCAGGTGCATGCGGGGGTATCGGGCGGTGTACACCGGGGAGGAAAGAGACGGCTGCGGAATCTGTTGTTGGGAGTGCAGCTGTTCATTTGTTGGGTTTTTATCTCACTGGCAGCGGCGCTTTATCTACAGTCGGATAAAACGGGACGTACCTTGTTCGGGACATTGAGCTTGGAGGAGAAAGAGCAGATTTTGAGCGTTCCGATGGATTTTTCCTTTATGAACACTGTGCAGAAGCTGGATCTGATACATCAGTTTAAAAACTTGTCGGGAGTCGAAGAGGTACTTCCGGCCGACATCAATTATTTGGGAGGCGTTTCCGGTTCGGGTATGTATACGGAGAAAGACAATAAAGACAGTTATGTGGATGTAAATGTGATGCGTGTAACTCCCGGTTTCTTTCGTTTCATGCACATTCCGATGCGGTCGGGACATACGCCGCGTGAATCGTCCGATTTGGTGATAGACGAGGCATTATCTCATCGTCTCGGAACGGACATCATGGGGAAACCGCTTTATAATTTTGACGGAGATGCCTACACGGTTAAAGGAGTGTGCCAGACATTTGTGTCCAGTGTGTATTATGATAGTGAAGGATTTATATTCCTCCTGAGCGGGTTCGATGATTATTGTGGGCATTGCTATATAAAATGTAAGGAGGGGCAGACGGAAACCGTATCTCAGGAGGTCCGGAAGATACTGAAAAAAACGTTGCCGGAAAGTGTGGAAGTGAAGGTAAGCACGTTCATGGACGATATCCGTGAGTCACAGGCGCTTGAGTTCAAGCTCCGCGGAATTGTATTGTTCTTTTCGGTAGTGGTGCTGGTGATTTCGTTGTTGGGCGTGTATTCAGCCGTGACCATCGACACGGAATATCGGCGGAAGGAGATGGCTATCCGAAAGATCAACGGTGCCGGAATGCGTCAGATAGTCTGGCTGTTTGCCCGGCTTTATGTTACTTTATTGACGGTGACGGCTGTGTGGGGATTTGCGTTGGTTGAATTCTTGTTGAGGCAGTTTAGTACCTTGTATACGGTGTTCTTCCAGCATGGGGTGGTTTTCTATTTTTTCCTCTTCCTGAGTGTCTCCTTGTTCGTCGCTCTTACGGTAGCTTTCCGTATTTGGCAGGTGTCTCGGGTGAATCCGGCAGAAGAAATCAAGCGGGAGTGATGAGATAATATGGTTATATAGTTTCAAGAGAGATAAAAATATGATTGCACATTATTTGAAAGTGGCTTTCCGCAATTTGTGGAAATACAAGACTCAGCATATCGTTTCAGTTTTTTGTCTGGCGATAGGAGTCTTGGCTTTTTCACTTATGATTCGCTTTGTAAGTGTAATGAGCGAAAGGGCTGATTATATAGGAGGCGAACGGGCTATGCAACTGAATATTAGTAAAAAGGATTTTGCCGGTGATATTCCTTTCTATGAAGAAGATGTCCGGAGGCTGGAAAACCAGGTTACAGGTATGCTGGATTCTATCTCAGCCTTTTCCTATGAGGCCAATATGGATGTGGAGGTGGTAGGAATAGATGGGAATGAAACCCCGTATCAGGTGACTTACAAAGTGGCAAATTCTTCTGCTTTTCTGTTTTGGAAATTACCTTTGCTCTATGGTTCCCGCTTGCCGGAAAAAGAAGATGAAATCATTGTGTCTGCTTCTTTTGCTAGAAAGATAGCAGGGGGTGACAATCCGGTCGGTCGGGTAGTCCGGATTGCATCGCAGACCTCTGCCAATGGTATTACGGATTATTGGATTGTAAATGTAGTAGCCGAAAATGAGAATGGCGGTTCGCCGAGGACAGAATGTTGGTTCCCTTTGTCATTGAAACCGAAGGCCTGGCTTCAAGTCTATGCTCTGCGTGAGCAGGGAATTTCTCCAGAATCACTGAAAAAACGCTTGGCAAGGATGACTTGGGTGCGTGGAGAGGAGGTGATGCATGTGAAGGCTTTTTCTTTAAAAGAACTGGAGGAAAGCAGGAATACAGACTTGGCCCGTTTTTTCTTGCTCTTCATTTCTTCCTTGATTCTGCTGTCGGGACTGATTAATTTCCTGAAGTTTACATTTCAAATGTTTTATGCCCGTCAGCGGGAGCTGGCTTTACGTAAATGTGTGGGCTCTGATTCAAAGGGCATATTCTTGTTGCTGTTTTTTGAAGTGTTCATAATGCTGACCATAGCTTGGTTCCTTTCTTTGATTATGGGGGAGGTGGCGATTCCGTTGGCCCGTACCTGGCTGCCTGCTGAGAATATCGTCTGGATGTCTGCCTCGTCCGTTTACAGCCTGCATACACTTGTTTATTTGGGTACATTGTTGCTCTGCACCCCTCTGTTGATACTCCCGGTGTGGCGGGTTCGTAGGGTGAGCCTGATTCGTCTGATTCAGTTCAATCGAGGGAAACATATTTTTCGTTCCCTGATGATTGGTGTTCAACTTGCAGTATGCGTATTCTTCTTGGGAGCGGTTATGGTTGTTCATCTATCGTATACAGAACTGTTTGGAAAAACATATGTTCCTTTGGATACGGAGGAAGAAGAACGGAGCCTTTCTCTTTCTTTGGATACGGAACGTATTCGCCAACATTGGGATGAAATTCGTTCAGGCCTGGCTGCTTTGCCTGAAATTGAACGTTTGGTCACACTGGGGGATGAAACTTTAGACGGAAATCTATCTTCCTATCTTTATACCTCCTATCAGAAAGCAAATCATTCAGAGGTACGGGTTGCTGTAGCTCAGGGAGATCCGGCTTATTTTGATTTTTTCCATATTCCGCTGGCTGGGAAACAGATGGATGCAGAAACGGAAGGATATGTGTATGTCAATGAGAATTTTGCCGATTTGCTACAAACTGAACATACAGACGGTACGGTGATGCTTGATGGACGAAGCTATCGGATTGCAGGGGTGTATCATGAACTTTATAAGCAGGTGATACTGGATGGACGGATGAATTTGTCGGTATTTTTTCCTTCTTCTCAGGCGACTACTTGTTTGCTGAAAATTGCATCAGGGAATGAGGTGGATAAAGTAAAGGAAGAAGTAATTGCTTTGTGTCGTCAATATGTTCCGGAAACATTACCATTGCACATTCGAAAGCTGGGTGATGTCCGGCAAACAGACAGTGCTACTATTGGAATGATGAAATATGTAATGGGAATACTGGCCGTCGTTAGTATTTTGTTAGTGGTGTTAAGTGTGTATTCATCGGTGGTAATGGATGCGGAAACCAGACGAAAGGAAGTAGCCATTCGTAAAATCAATGGAGCCTCTCCATGGGATATTGGTTTGCTATTTGCGCGAGGGTATGTTGTGATTTTTCTGATTGCTTTCGGGGTGACTTATCCGGTGTTGAGACTTGCTATGATTCAGGCATTGAGCGATTCTGGTTTGCAATCCGTTTATGGTTGGGCGTGGGGACTCTGTCTGTTTGTCGTAGTCGCCTGTCTGGTTGGACTGACCGCATGCTGGCAGATATACCGGGTTATGCGGTTGAATCCGGCAGAAGAGATCAAGCGGGAGTGATATAAATGTAGTATAATAACCTAAAATGAATAAATAACCATGAGAAAACAAGTATTAGCCTGTCTGCTCTTAGGTGCATTGGGGGCACAGGCACAAGAGAAATTTGTGGTGGAAGGACAGTTGAAGAATATTCCCGACGGAACCGTGTTCTATTTGATGAAGCAAGAGGGTAACGTGGGGAGTATGGCAGCTACCGATACGCTGCAGAACGGGACATTCCGTTTTGAACTGACTACCGCCGGAAACGAGCTGGAAAGTTATGGCTTGATGGCACGTGATGATACGAAATTCCCACCCATGTTGCTTGAACTATGGGTAAATCCTGGCAGTCATCTGCTCATACAAGGAGAGAATCCTTATATTTACTCTTGGAAAGTAGAGAGTGATGTCAAGGAACAACAGTTCCAGCAGCAGCTGATACAGGCTTCCCATAAGGAATGGGAGGAATTTCAGCGGTTGACCATGCAAGAGTTTGAACTGATGAGGTCGGCTGCGCAGGGAGGAAATAAAGAACAGGCCCGTGCGCAAGCAGACAGTCTGCAACAGCTGACAGAGAAGTTGAGTGATCAGATTGCCCAGCATAATATTGCGATTATGAAACAATCGCCGATTAATGCAGCCTGGATGGGTGAATTGCATCGGATGGGGATGTCGGTTAAGTTCCGTAAAGATTATCCGTATAAAAAAGAAGTGCAGCAGTTGTACAACCTGCTGGATGACGCACAGAAAGAAACGTCCATTGGGAAGAGTGTGTATCTGGCCTTGAATCCGCCGACTGTAGTGAAAGTAGGCGAGGAAGCTGCTGATGCGGATATGTACGACTTGGAAGGAAAGGTTCACCGCCTGGCTGAGTTTCGCGGGAAATACATCTTGCTGGACTTCTGGAGCCGGGGATGCGGTCCTTGCATCATGTCGCAACCGGAGCTGAAGGAGATCAGTGAGATGTACAAGGACAGCCTGGAGGTGGTCAGCCTGAGCATTGAGAACCGGAAGGGATGGGAAGAGGCTTCTAAATCGCATGCCATGACTTGGAATAATTGGAACGATTTGGAAGAGAACAACGGACTGTATGCCCGTTATGGTGTCAGAGGAATTCCCCATTTTGTGTTGATTTCGCCGGAAGGAAAGGTGGTTGACAGCTGGAGTGGATATGCAAAAGGTTGGCTGAAACTGAAAATTAAAGGCTCGATGGCTCCCAAACAGCCGATGCGTATCGAATGGAAAGACGGTCACAAACTGGTGCATCATCCGCGGAAGAAAACAGAAAAAATGGAGGTGCTGACCATCCGTCAGGTGGAACTGACCGACTCGGCTACGGTACTTCGCGTGCGTGCACGGTATATTCCAAACTATTGGATTCGGCTGGACAAAGCGACTTTTTTGATGTCGGACAAGGGGGTGAACTATCCGCTTCTGCGCAGTGAAGGTTTCGCGATAGGCGAGCAGGTGTTTATGCCTGATAGCGGAGAAATGGATTTCACGCTCTATTTTGCTCCGCTGCCGAAAGATACCCGCTGGTTTGACTTTTCGGAAGGCGAGCACGTGGAAGGGGGATACTATATCGAGGGTATCCGTCTGACAGAATAAGAAATGAACTAAAAAAGATGTGTTATGATATTGAATGTAGTGTTGAAAATGATTTTGCGAAGCTGGTGGCGTAACAAGGTGTTTTTCCTTGTTTCAGTAGCCAGTCTGGCATTGGGATTGGCTTGCACCAATTTGCTGATGACCTACTTCGTGCACGAGCATGGGTTGGAAGGACGTAATCCGGACCGTGACCGCATGTTTTTCCTGCGGCAGGATGACCCGATGACGGAGGGGAAACGAGTGGCCTTTGCCGGCGCAGAGATTCCTCCGCAGCTGAAGCAAAGCTATGCCGAGGTAGAGGACTTTCTCCGGTTAGGAAAACTGGATTTGCTCTACTGCAAGGTGAACGAGCAGAAGGTGGAAGGTGATTTTAAGATGTTGTCGGCCGATACAACTCTGACGAGCTTTTTTGATTACCGTACGGAAGAAGGTAGTTTAAGCCAGGTACTCTGTCAGCCGGGGAAGGTGGCGTTGAGTGAGGCTTGTGCCCGTCGCCTTTTCGGAGGGAAACAAGCGGTAGGAAAGCAGGTGGAGGCACATTTCCGTTTTGGAGAGGCCCGTACGTACGAAGTGGCGGCAGTGCTTAAGAAGCGCGAACAATCGCTTCTGCAGTTTGACATGTTGATAGCACACGACCCTGATTTCTTCTGGGGTGGACTTACACTGCTGAAGCTGACTCCGGGTACGGATGCGGGTCACCTGGCCGATAAGCTGAATGCGGACAAGGTACCTACACTGATGCCCGGTCAGACGAAATATTACCTGGATCCGCTGGACGCCATTTGTTTCACTACTCCTGATGATTCCTCTCAGCAGACACTCGATTTTGTCAGTCAGACACCCGTGCAGACTCTCTATATCAGTCTGCTGGCAGCCGTGCTGATACTGATTATTGCTTGCTGCAACTATACCAACATGAGTTTGAGCCGTTTACTGCAACAGCTTCGTATGATTCATGTGGAGAAATTGATGGGGGCTACCTTGCGTAATATCCGTCTGCAACTTTTCGGGGATGCTTTTCTGACGGTAGTGTTGGCATTCGGCTTGTCCATTCTGCTGGTCAATGACTGTCTGTCACTGTTTAATGACTTGTTGGGTTCGCGGTTAACCATGACGTTCTTCTTCAGTAGTCAGATGTTGCCGTGGTTGCTGTTGTTTATTCTGTTGATGTCAGTAATACCGGCATGGTACATCAGCTGTCGCCTGTCACGCTTGTCGTTCACGGAGTACCGTACCCTTTACAGTGGTCGACGCAAACAGCGTTTTGTAGCGGTACTGGTAACAGTGCAGTTCGTGATTTCCATCGGATTGTTGCTGGCTACGCTGACAGCACGCAACCAAATGGAACTGACCCGCCAGCGGGCTTCGCGTTACGAGGGCTGCATTGAGATAGGGGATGCCTTTGGTGCTCCGTTGGCTCCCTTCAAGACGGAACTGGAAAAACGGGTGAAAGGGATTGAATCCATAACACTTTCCAAGGCTTCGGTGCTTAATGCTTGGATACGTCAGTTAAACGTGCAGCGTCCCGGTGGGAAGGAAGTGCGTACCAATCTGCTGACATTGGAAGGCGACTCCACGTTGCTGCGTACCTTGCGCATTGAACAGTTGAGTGGAGAATCTCCTTCCCGTCTGTTGGAGCGTCAGTCATCTCCTGTACTGGTGAACGAGAGTTTTGTCCGCTTGTTAGTGCCTGCGGGTACGGAGGTCTTGGGGCATGCCTTGCGCGAGTTCGATACGGAAACGAAAGACAGTCTGGCTGTAATTGCAGGTGTGGTGCGCGACTTTTCCGTCAATTCGCTGGAAGAAGCTGTAACACCTCTTGTCATCACGCTGTTGTCGGCAAGTGACTTGCAGAAAGGATTCTATTTGCAACTGCGTCTTCGTCCGGAAAGCCGTGAAGAGACCTTGAAGCAGATAGAAGCCGTATGGAATGAAATGAACCCCAACCAACCTTTCGGTTATGCAGATATGCACCGGGATTTTATGGTACGTAACGGGAAAGTGCTTTCTTTGTCGCATATCCTGACTTTCTATGCTGTGATTGGGCTGTTACTGACAGGTTTCGGATTGTTTGGCATTGCCTGGTATGCCACCCGTCAGCGGATACGCGAAATCAGTATCCGCAAGGTGCATGGAGCAACACGGACGCAGATTATCTGGCTGCTTAACAAGCCGTTCTGTATCTATGCTGTAGTGGCGTATGTCGTGGCCATGCCTGTCGGCTGGTGGTTCATGCTGCATTGGCTGGAGCAGTTTGCGTACCGTGCTCCGCTTTCGGTTGGTATCTTTGTATGGCCGTTGCTGGTGGTGTGGGGCATCTCAGCAGTCATTGTCTGCCTGCAGGGTTGGATATTGAGTCGGGTAAATCCGGTAGAATGTATAAAACAAGAGTAATATCATTAAAATAAAATTTTGAAGTATGATTAAGACAGAAAATTTACAGAAAGTATTCCGCACAGATGAAGTGGAAACTTGGGCATTGAATAATGTAAGTATCGAAGTGAAGGAAGGAGAGTTCGTGGCTATCATGGGCCCTTCAGGTTGTGGAAAATCTACCTTGCTGAATATCTTGGGACTACTGGACAATCCCACGGGAGGCAAGTATTTCTTGAACGGAACAGAAGTGGGGGGCTATACTGAATCGCAGCGTACTTCCTTGCGTAAGGGAGTGATTGGCTTCGTGTTCCAAAGCTTCAATTTGATTGATGAACTGAACGTATTTGAGAACATCGAACTGCCCTTGTTGTATTTAGGCGTACCTTCGGCAGAACGTAAGCGGAAAGTGGAGGCTGCCATGGAGCGGATGGGGATTACACATCGTGCCAAGCACTTCCCGCAGCAGCTGTCGGGCGGACAACAGCGTGTGGCTATTGCCCGTGCCGTAGTATCAGGGCCGAAGCTGATTCTGGCCGATGAGCCTACCGGTAACTTGGACTCCAAGAACGGACGGGAAGTGATGGAATTACTTACCGAGCTGCATAAGGAAGGCACCACCATTGTGATGGTGACCCACTCGCAGCATGATGCCGGCTTTGCCGACCGCGTCATTAATCTCTTCGACGGACAAGTGGTAACGGAGGTGAACCTTTAAAATAAGGTTTAGGCTTGTTTCTTAAACTGGCCGGGCGACATTCCGCAGTAGCGTTTGAAAAACTTGCTGAAAGAAGCCTGGTCAGAGAAACAGAGCTTTTCGGCCACGTCCTGCACGCTGTTGGCCGGATTGAGCAGACAGACTTTCGCTTCTTCTATCAGGCTTTCACTGATGAGCTGGTTAGCTGTCTTGCCATAGAGTTTCTTTAACTTGGCTGATAACGCATCAGGGGATACGTAGAGTTGGTCGGCATACCATTTTACGGTGTGGTGATAACGGCAATTGGTATGCATCAGGTATAGAAAACGAGGGAGGGTATCTTTCCAGCGGAAAGAATGCTCGAACTCGTTTTCTTGTTTATACATGCGGAGGATAATGTTCCACACTTCCAGGATGAGGGAACGAAGCGTGTTCTCCAGCATTTCAACCAGGAAATGATTCTCTTTTTGCTGAAGGGTGTGGCGTAGCATGTCCACATGTGATTGTATCCGGAGAAGATCCTGTTTTTCTAATGGGATAAACGGCTCCAGTACGTGTCTGTATACATAGGCTGCGACCTTGGAACGGATGCATTCGGCTGCCTGCAAAAAAATCTCCCTTCGGGTTATGAGCAGACATCCTTCGAAATCACGGTCTGTTTTCAGGTCGCTCCATTGGTAAGGTTCGATAAACTCGATGTAGGAAGGAGCAGGAATGACGGTCCGCTTGTCATTGGTCTGTATGCTGATTTCTCCTTTTAATACGAGCAAAGACACCGTATGCTGTGTGTCGATACTTCCTTTCTGGAATTGATTTTCTCCCCGTACGGTGAAGATACCCATTTGTTCATTGTACACCATATCTCGCTCCGTTCCGTCTGCTTGCAGCGTCGGAACCAGCCACTTTGTAAACGCATATTCTTTCATTTTGTATCTCGTTGTTGTATTTGCGCATCTAAAATACAGACATAAATCGTAGCCTGAAAACCTTTTTGTATGTTTTAGAAATCATAAACAGAATAAATGCTAAAGCACGGATTCAGACAAATGTTCTTAGGAATGGAACAAGTAAGTAGTCTTTCCCGCCTTCTAAATTTGCATCGGCTATTACAACAGAAAGAGTCAAATCAACTAAAAAAAGAGAATAAGATGAAAAAAGCTTTTGTATCAGTTGGTGCATGTTTTTGTGCGTTGTTGGGGATGCTGACAGCTTGCACGCAGCCTGCACCTACCTCACAGGAAAGTGGGTACAAGACCATGACTGTGAAAAAAGAAAATCGCCTTCTCACTAACAGCTATTCGGCTGTAGTAAAGGGAAGACAGAGTGTGGAAATTCGTCCGCAGGTGAGTGGTACGATTACCGAGATTTGTGTGAAAGAAGGGGCCAAGGTGCACAAGGGACAGGTGTTGTTCGTGATTGACCAGGTTCCGTATAAAGCAGCCTTGCAGACGGCATTGGCGAATGTGAAAAGTGCGGAAGCTGCCGGGCTGAAGAGCGCGGTGTTTACTTTTTCCAATCATACGAGGACGTTGCTGAAAAATGTGCCTCCGGTAAAAAATATTCTGTATGCGGAAGAGAAGGCGGAGATCATAGAATCTCTCGGGATCGATTATTTGTTCAACATTCCTTTTACGCGGGAAATCATGAAC
>OGOO01003057.1_pt1 | contig 11247 bp, 10 predicted proteins | sample 1552651 | NCBI WGS metagenome assembly OGOO01 (sample SAMEA2580118, study PRJEB22360) | human gut metagenome | biome: human gut; feature: human-associated habitat; material: faeces | place: Denmark | collected 2008/2010 | reverse complement strand
AACCTCTGGTATGCCGGTTGTCGCGCCAGCGGCACGGCCGGTTGGCTACGTTCGGGAGGGATAACCGCTGAAAGCATCTAAGCGGGAAGCCTGCTCCAAGATTAGGATTCCGTACGGTCTTGAACCGTTGTAGCCCGCATGTTGAACACGTGTTTGATAGGCCGGAGGTGGAAGCCCCGTGAGGGGTGGAGCCGACCGGTACTAACGGGCGACGGCGACACAACATTCCAACCACATGGTGGTTGGTTCCGCGTCTTTCCTGTGCTGGATCGTCCTGGACGGCAATATGCGTTGGGATGGTCATGAGACGATACAACGGTAGGCTTTGCCTCGCGTCCGCTAGCCGGTTCCCAGACCGCCACCGGTGACATGCCGGTTTGGATTCCTTTGGTTTCCTTGCCGTGGCCGTTAGATTTGCGGTGGTCATAGCCCTGGTGAGACGCCCGGTCCCATTCCGAACCCGGTAGCTAAGGCCAGGCGCGGCGATGGTACTGCACTCGAGAGGGTGTGGGAGAGTAGCACGCCGCCGCTTCAAACGTTGGGGGTTCCCGTCGAGCATCCTGCTCCGGGAACCCCATTTTTTATCCCCGAATCTTTTGTTCCTACTCCCGGTTCTTCCGGCTGACCCCATGCGGGTTCCCGGAAGGGCTTTTTTATTTCCCGTATTTCCTTCTTCCTCCCGGGGACCCCGTCTTTCCATCCTTGATTTCCATCTGATTCCCAGGTCTCCCGCAGGGGCATGGAAGGCCTTTCCACTCCTGGTTTTTTCTCTTCGGCGCCGCGGATTCCTGTTAGAAGACCGGAAAAACTATGGTTTTGGGACCTCGTGTGTGTCCCATGCATCAAAGCGCTTAGACTGGTCTTATGGCAAGAGTTACGGTGTATGACGTTGCAGAGAAGGCGGGTGTGTCTACCGCGACGGTCTCCTTCGCCTTCAGGCATCCCGACAAAGTGAAGGATGATACCAAGGCCAAGGTCCTCAGGGTCGCCGAGGAGCTTGGCTACGTTCCCAGCGGCAACGCACGTAGCCTTGCCAAAGGCAGGACGGGCACGTTGGGCATGTACGCGTTCGATATGCTGCTGGAAAGACCTCAGGGAAGCAACCTTGAGGATGATTGGCCTGATGTTTCCCCCAGACCCATCGACGAGCCTCTGGACGGTGACGAACCCAACGTTCTTGTATATCCGTTATACGTTGATGAGGTGCTTCGCGGTTTCGAACTCGAATGCTGGAAGAGCGGGAAGGGCATGCTCATGGGTGCCGCCTCGAAAAAGAATGATCATAGATCTGTAACGGATATCGCCGGTCGCGTTGATGGTCTGGCGCTGATGCCAAGTGGATATAACGATACGCTCCCTCTTTCCATGTTGGCGAAGACCATTCCGCTTGTAATGGTGGGTGTGGGCGATGAAAAACTGCCTGCCGCATACCTGCAATGCGATAACGCATCGGGCATGAGACAGATTGTCGACCATCTTGTCGAAGTCCACCATATCAACGATATGGCATTCGTCGGTGGTGTCAATGGTGGAGCGTGCGCGAGGGGTACCGACGCTGATGACGTCGTCTCGCGCTATGACGCGTTTAAAAAATACCTCGAGGAACGCGGGCTAGACTCCAAAGGGGCTCTGTTGGATGACTCTTTCGCCACGTCCGATGAATACATGGTGGGTTTGTGCGAGGCGATAGGATCCGGCAGACTGCCGCAGGCCTTGGTCTGCGGCACGGACCAGACCGCCTTCGGCGTGATCAGACTCCTCGAGGAGGCCGGTGTCCGGGTTCCCGACGACGTCATCGTCACCGGATTCGACGGAATCCTCGCCGGACGGCTGATGGAACCGCAGCTGACGACCGTCCGCCAGCCCATGGAGGACATGGGGCGCGAGGCGGCTCGCATGCTGCTTTCCAGGAACGGGGAGCCTTGGGAGAAGGCTGAAAGACGAGTATTCCCGGTTCGCCTCATTGTGCGCGGCAGCTGCGGATGCAATCAAAAAATCTAAGCGCATAAATCATATGGGCGTGTCGCCTTGACTTCCTTAAATCTAAGCGCTTAAATTGTAATATCAATCTAAGCGGTTAGATTGATATGAATCAAAGGAGATTTCAATGAGGAAGCCATTTTTCAAAGCGGTCGTGGCCGGCATGGCCAGTGTGGCGATGATTGCCGGTATGTCCGCGTGCGGACGGTCCGCGAACAACGCGGATTCCGATTCCGATGCGGTCAAGACCATCGATTCAAGCAAGGCCACCGGCGACCTGACCATCTGGGCCATGGGCAACGAGGGCGACCTGCTGGGTGATTTCGTCAAGGGATTCGAAAAGGAGAACCCCGACGTCAAGGTCAAGGTCACCGCGATCCCATGGTCCTCAGCGCACGACAAACTCCAGACCGCCATCGCCGCGGGCAACGGTCCCGACCTTGCGCAGATGGGCACCACCTGGATGGCCGATTTCTCCAACTCGTTCTCCACCGTGCCTGACAACCTCGACATGTCCGACTTCTCCGACGGGTCTAGGGCTACTGGCCAGGTCGACGGGAAACAGCTCGGCGTGCCTTGGTACATCGACACCAGAGTGCTGTACTACCGTACCGACATCGCCGAGATGGCTGGTTGGAACAAAGCTCCGAAGACTTGGAATGAGCTTAAGCAGATGGCTAAGGACATGCAGAAGGTCGATGGGGTCAAATACGGCATGAACCTCAACCCATCTGGCACTGACGCGTTCCTCGGAACTTTGCCGTTCTCCTACTCGGCCGGGGCGTCCTTGACTAACAAGGAACAGACGAAATGGACTTTCGAAGATACTGGCATAAAGAAGGGACTGAACTTTACCACCAGTCTCTACAAGGACGGCGTCGCGAACGTCAACGCCGACGTAAGCTCCGGTGCCGACATAGCGAACTTCGTGTCCGGTGACACTCCGATGATGCTGCAGGGGCCGACCGCCGTCAGCCAGATCAACGAATTGGGCGGCGACGGATTCGAATCCAAGTACGCCACCGTCGTCCTGCCGTCGATGGACGAATCCTCGGGTCCCGCCACGTCCTTCGTCGGAGGCTGCGACCTTGTGACGTTCAAGGATTCCAAGAACAAGCAGTCCGCGTGGAAGTTCATCCAGTGGGCCAGCAAACCCGAGGTGCAGGCCGAATGGTACAAGAAGTCCTCCGATCTGCCCGCTTCCCAGAAGGCATGGGACGATGACGCGCTCTCCGGCAACGACAAGCTTTCGGCATTCGGCGACCAGCTGAAGAACACCATGGCTCCGCCGGCGCTGTCCACCTGGGCCCAGGTATCCTCCGCCGCGGATCGTATCCTCGAGCAGATGAACAAGGGACAGGTCACCGTCGACGAGGGGCTGAAGAACCTGCAGTCCGAAGCCGACTCCATCGGAACCGGGAACTGATCCCATGAGCCTCGGAACAAGAAAGACGAAGACGGAGGGCTCGGGCAACGTCCTCCGCCGCCGTCGCACGATTCTCGCATGGGGATTCGCGCTGCCCTTCGCGGTCGTGTTCTGCGTATTCATGCTGATCCCCCTCCTGTCCTCGATGGCGATGTCCTTCACCGACATCACCTCCAAGGACCTCCGCACCCCGTTCAACGTCAACTTCGTCGGACTGGACCAGTACATCGCACTGTTCCACGATCGTCGCTTCCTGCACGCGTTGGGCGTCACCGGAATCTTCGTGCTCGTCGGCCTGCCGATCACCATGGTGATCGCCCTCGCGTTCGCGGTGGCTCTCAACAAGGGATCCAAGCACCTCAACGCGTTCTTCAGGGCGGTGTTCTACGCGCCGGTCGTCGCCAGTGTGGTCGCAGTCTCCGTCGTGTGGAGGTACATCCTCCAGAAGGACGGCCTGCTCAACTCGCTCTTGGCCGTCTTCGGCATTGCCGGACCGGACTGGCTGCACGACACCCGCTACGCACTGCCCGCGCTGATGGTCATGACCATCTGGCGCAACATGGGAACGCTGATGATCATCTTCCTCGCCGGCCTGCAGGCCATCCCCGAGGAGCTGAAGGAGGCCGCGGCCATCGACGGCGCGGGCAAATGGCGCACCTTCCGCAGCATCACGCTTCCGCTGCTCAAGCCCACGCTGCTGCTGGGAGCCGTGCTCCTTTCCGTCGCCTACCTGCAGTTCTTCGAGGAATCCTTCGTGATGACCCAGGGAGGGCCGCTCGACTCGACGCTCTCCGCCGCGTACTACGTGTACCAGAAGTTCGGTTTCGGACAGTACGGAATCGCTTCCGCAGCCAGCTGGGTGCTGTTCATCATCATCGCGCTGGTCAGCGTGCTCCAGTTCCGCATTCTCAAGGAGGATTGAGATGACAGCCACGACAGTCGCGGCCTCGAGGCCGCAAAGCAACAAGCAGTCGCTCTGGCGCCGATTCGTCAAGGGGCGTGGACTCTCCTACTGCGTCCTCGCGGTGATCGGAGTCTTCTGGATCTTCCCGTTCCTGTGGATGGCGCTGGGCTCGTTGAAGACCCAGAGGGAGATCCTCGCCAAACCGCCGAAGCTCCTGCCCGAGCACGCCTCGCTCGCAAACTTCGCGAAATGGTTCGGGGAACTGAACTTCGGCACCTACTTCACCAACAGCATGGTCGTCGCCGTGATCACCGTCCTCGGGAACATGGTGCTCTGCTCCATGGTCGGATACGCCCTGGCGAAGATGGACTTCGCCGGCAAGAACATCTTGTTCGGCGCCGTCATGGTGACGCTCATGGTTCCGAGCGTGGCCACGTTCGTCCCCCTGTTCGTGATCATCTCGAACATGGGACTCGCGAACTCCTACGCGGCGCTCATCCTGCCGTTCCTGTGCCAGCCCATCGGAGTCTTCCTGATGAGACAGTTCATCTCCGGAATCCCCGACGCGCTGATGGAGGCCGCGAGGGTCGACGGCGCCGGTGAGCTGCGCATATTCTTCCAGATCGTCCTGCCCCAGTGCGGGCCGCCGCTGGCGACGCTGTCCATCCTCACGTTCCTGTCCTCCTGGAACAACTTCCTGTGGCCGTTGGTCGCGGCCCAGACCGAGGAGAAGTACACGCTGCCCGTGGCACTGTCCCTCTACTCCACCGGCCAGAACGCCACGAACTACAGCGTCCTGCTCGCCGGAGCGGTACTGGTGGTCACCCCGATCCTCCTCCTGTTCGTATTCCTGCAGCGCTACTTCATCCAGGGCGTCGCCGGAACGGGCATCAAATAGAAAGACATGTCATGAAAGAACAATACGAGTTCCCGCCGGAATTCATCTGGGGCGCGTCCACGGCCGCGCACCAGATCGAAGGGAACAACGTCGCGAGCGACTGGTGGGCCAGGGAGCATGCCGAACGCACGGATCTCAGCGAACCGTCGGGAGACGCGGCCGACAGCTACCACCGCTACGGCGAGGACATCAGAATGCTCGCCGACGCCGGATTGGGCATGTACCGCTTCTCCATCGAATGGGCCCGCATCGAGCCCGCGGAGGGCTGCTTCTCCAAAGCGCAGCTGCTGCACTACCGCCAAATGATCGACGCGTGCCACGAGAACGGCGTCGAGCCCATGGTCACGCTGAACCACATGACACTGCCGCTGTGGCTCGCCACCAAGGGCGGATGGCTCAACGCCGATGCCGTCGACTACTTCGCCCGGTACGTGCGGTACGTGATGCCGATCCTCCACGACGTCACCTGGGTCTGCACCATTAACGAGCCGAACATGGTCGCGCTGACCCGTGGCGGAACCGAAGGCAGCGACTTCGTGGCCGCCTCGCTGCCTGCGCCCGATCCGGACATCTCCGCCACGCTCGTCAAAGCGCACAGGAAAGCCAGGGAAATACTGTCCGAGAACCCGCGTATCAAGTCCGGGTGGACCATCGCCTGCCAGGCGTTCCACGCCATGCCCGGATGCGAACGGGAGATGGAGGAATACCAGTACCCGCGCGAGGACTACTTCACCGAGGCCGCGGCCGGGGATGACTTCATTGGGGTGCAGGCCTATCTGAGGACCTTCATCGGCAAGGATGGCCCCGTACCGATCCCCGAGGACGCGGAACGCACCCTCACCGGCTGGGAGTACTTCCCGCCGGCGCTGGGCATCGCCATCCGCCATACTTGGAACGTCGCCAAATGCACGCCGATAATCGTCACCGAAAATGGCATCGCCACTGCCGATGACCGCCGGAGAATCGATTACACCTTCGGCGCCATAGCCGGCATGCACGACGCGATGGACGACGGCATCGACGTGAGGGGATACCTCCACTGGTCCCTGCTCGACAACTACGAATGGGGCTCGTTCACCCCGACGTTCGGCCTGGCCTCCTGGGACAGGGACACCTTCGAACGCCATCCGAAGCCATCCTTGGATTGGCTAGGATCAATCGCGAGAACGGGGGTCATGGCCAGATAGAAGCCGTTTCCTCTCCATCCATTACATGAAAGGGCGCACGTTTTGAAACGTGCGCCCTTTCGTTTGATTTGGCGGATTCAATAGAAAACGGGTATAGCCCTCGATCTGGAAGAACATGTCCGTCCGGCGGCCGATGCTCGCGGCTGGCATACGCCGAAAACGCAGCACTGCTGTTCCCGTAAGGTCGCATCTCCCTTAACGTGTCAAGCGTCTCCTGATACGTTGCTGTATCGACGCCGGTTTCGTCATTCCTTGCCTTTCCCGAGTGGCCCTGTCGGCCAAGTGCGTTTCAACTCGAGAAAATAGCCGGGTTATGGCGGGCCGGCGGGGAGGGGCGTGCTGGACGCCTGCGCGAACTCGGTCTGACCCGATTCGCTGGATGTCTAGCCACAATGGAATGACTTGATGCGTATTCCAAGCCGGACGGAGGATGGAATGCATCTCCACGCGGATGGCGGCCGAATTCTTAAGTGTTTGCACCAGCGTTACATAAAACGCTTAGCGAACCGAAATGATGTCCGGCGGAACGTGTCCTTGCGCGTCTTGGAAACGGATATCCGTATTCGTTCGAAGGTTTCTCGACCAGGGGATGGGCTTTGCTTTTTCAGATTGACAGTCCGTAATCATTTCGGATATGTCGGAATTTAGACAGGAATCCCTTGGATGCGCCGCGGGCGATAAATACGGGCCGTGGCGCGGGAAGGACCTCGAACATGACGATTCGAAGAACACGGTCGCCTATTTCGGCGAGCGTGCCGCTTCCCACCCTCGGCGAGGTCACGGCCGGCACCGCGAGCCTCAGCCGGTAGGAGCTACCCACAGGATCATTCGTGTTGGTCGGAGTTCTCTCGTTCGGCGACGGAATTGTATCCGTGGGGTACTTCGTCGTTGTTTCTACGGACGGATCCGAGGGTGTCCATCCACCAGTGTTCGCGGTCGATGATCTCTTTGGGTGACTTGTTCATGTCGAAGATCTCCAGGATCGAGTACTGGAAGTTCTTCTCGATGTATCCGGCGCCGAGGTTTCTGAGCTGCTTGTTTCCCCCGGAGTGGTCTCCGGACGCGTATTCCTTCCAACGCGACAGCAGACCGTGCGAGGCTCCTTTCCGTGAGTAGGCGGACCCCACGTAATGCCATCCCGTTCGTCTATCGGTCTGCAGATAGACCGCCTGGACGCTGCCGAGGGCCGCCCGCCATTCCTCGTTGTTCACGGCCGCCACGAGCTGCCGGTGCGTCAACCGAACGTTCTCGTATCCAGAGAACGGTAACGCGGATACGGGGGATTGAGCGATTTTCTCAAGGGTCATCGTCTTGAGAAAATCCCGGCGTCGTTCTTCATTGTTGGACAGGTTAAAGACGACTCCCGTGTAACCCGGATCTCTTTTGTAGTACACTACCGCCCTGGCCTTTAGCGAGGCGTATTCCGGGATCTCATTGTAACGGTATAGAATCTTGCCGTCGTTCTCCGTGTACTCGTCGAGGACGTCGTAGGCTCCGACGAACAGCCATTGTGTGGGGTGGGGATTCTCTGGCTTGAGCTGAATGAACTGGAGGACTTTACGTGTGTGAATCTGCGCTGTTGCCTTATCCTTATCTGGCCATTTCTTCGTGAAAATCCACTTCATCAGGTCATCATAGGAGGAATAGTAGGCGTCGGGAAGATCACTCCATTTGCCCCATTCCGGGTTGCTGCCATTCAGACGAATGCTATAGCCGGCTAGGTCCTCTTCGTCGAGTCCCAATAGTTCGAGGAACCGGATCGGTTCCGTATCCTGGATTCCGTCTTCGATGCGCGTCATTGCCATCGCCTTTCCATTCCCGATTGCCGCCGGACGGTATGATTTTCCGGTTTGTAAGACAGTCTAGCGTCTTGATGATGAGGATTATGGAACCGGCTGGCTCCTTGCCAGGTGGACGTGGAGTCCGACGAAGGGTTGCGGGTCCGGCTGTCTTCGTGGAACGACGACGGTTTGACGTGGCCGGGTGATGGGAATGAGACCGGTCGCGCGGTGTCTGGGCGTTATCTGTTGTCATGTCGCCATGTCGCGAAATCGGTTCGTTGTTGGATGAGTGTGGTCCTGTGAATTCTTAAATGTTGTACCGAATGCAACATGCAACACTTGGTGAATCCGACTAGGACCATCGGAATGCGTCTTGGACCATTTCGAAAACGGACGTTTTCGGAGCGTAAACCGGACTGGGGGAGTTGTCTCCGACACTCCGGCGGAAAGTGTCTCAAAACCCGTCCCGTAATCAACGTTCCGAAACTCCATGCCTTTGACGGGTAATGGTACGGTCGGTCAAATTGCGGTGATGATGGGCGTTGGGCAATCCACTGTATATCGGTATCTGAATGAAGCGGATGGCAAGCGCTGAACAGTCGTTTCCTAAAAATATGTTCATATGTCGCCGGCGTTTGGCGAAGGATCGGCCGTGCGGACCATTGTGACCATGGATGGGGACGGCAGGCTCGCCATAGACCTGCGTCACCAAGGTGAGGGCATTGGCGCGATGCTGCTGAAGGGCGCCGCGGAATAAGCCTGACCTCCATTCCGCAAGCCGGCCGGGTCGCCGCGCGACGTTTTACCGTTAATCTGTAGAATCGTCGGAATCGGCGTTTGATGCAGTCGCGCGGTCGGAACAGTGCAGCTCGGTATCCGGAAAAGTGCGGAAATCGGGTAAAACGGGTTTTCAAAAAGTGCGGAAATCGGGAAACCAGGGATGACGGCCATGTTTTGACGGGGTGCGCAATGCCATGCTCGGATGAAGGGGGTGATTTCATGGCGGAATGGCGCCGTTTTTTAAGGGGTGCATAGGGTGCGCAGGTGGCCATGGAAGGGTGGCTCTCCCTCATGAAATGTTACGGAAGGGTAAAAACTCGCTCATAAAAGTGTGAGATGAGGATGCCGGATGTTTCAGAGAAAACGATGGCAAGGTCAGCGATGACCACATCGCCGTATCGCCATTCGTCACAGCAGCTCGTCTCTCTTAAGCGCTCCGAACGGGTCTTCCTCCGTCTGATATTCCATTGCATGGTCTTTGAATACGTTTGATATACAGAACATATTTGTTGCGGACTGCAAGTGCGGAACCGGGCTTATAGAGACAAAGTGCGAGCGTATTGGACGGTTCGTTGTCGGACGGGTCGTATTAGAGAGGTAGTTCCCGATAGACCAAATCGTCACGGACAGCAAACCCCTGATGCTCCCAGAAATCGTTGCCGGCATCGTTGTCTGCGGGCACACCGACGGCGACTTTTGGCAGGCCGATCGCACGAAGCGCTTCAACCACGCGGCCCACCAAAATCGAGCTAATGCCCCTACCGCGCACGTCGGGGTCGACCGCCGTGTGGTAGATGCGCGATCGTCTTCCGTCGTGGCCGGCAAGAATCGCGCCAATAATCCTTCCATCATCGTCCTCGGCTGCGAAACAGGTGTCGGGATTGCGTTCGAGAAACGCCTTTATCGCATTCTTGCAATCGTTTATATCCTTCATAGTGAAACCTGAGCATCGTGTCCACAGTCCGTATACCAGCGGATAATCCTCGATTATCATATGGCGTATGGTCATTGCTGTCGGTTCGGTCATATTCCCTTCCTTTCTTCTTGAACGCCAACCCCGATTCTCGCATCGTTTGCGGTATTTCCTGTGAGGGTATGCCATATTTGCGATGCATGGTCGTTTGCGGCGTGCGTGCCGTGGAAGCACCCTGAAAGATAATCCGTCGATTTTCGGGGATGCCCCGGATGTGAACACACGGCAACGGCACAGTGAACTCTGCTTAACTGGAATCATGCATATGAAAAACGGAAGTATCGCGAGGGCGGCGGCTGTGGTAATCGCAACCGCCATATTGTGCGGCATTGTGCCTGCGATTGGCGTCGCACTGCGCAATTCGGCAATCTCAACAATGCATGAAACCAATATTTTGCAGGCTTTAGCGGTGCTGCCAGAAGGGTTGCGCGACTGCTCCACGGTACTTGCGCACCTGTTTTCAACGGTAGGCTGCATCGCAATCGTCGCCGCGCTCGCTGCTGTCGATTCGCGTATTACCCGCAGCAGGCACGTTGTTATCCGCGATGTCACCGTGTCGGCGGCACCGATACTGTACGTGATCAGCGTCAAATGGCTGGTCGAACGCCCCCGTCCGATCACGTCCGCTGGCAGTGGTCTGTTGCCGGGCGATCCAAGTTTTCCGAGTGGTCATACGGCAGCCGCGGTGATCGTATCGGTAATGATGATTCTTGCCGCGCGTAATTTCGCGCGCATATGCTTCCCCGATGGAGAAGGTGACGGTCGTGCAAACAGAAGACGGGCGTTCCTCCGCAGGGCGATCATCGGCGCTGTCGCGCTTGTCGTGGCGGTCGCCTGTTCGCGATTGCTGCTCGGCCTGCACTATCCGACCGACGTGATTATTTTCGCCATCATCTGTCCACTCATTTCCTGCGCCGTGTGGTGTGTATGGAACGCATACGAAAGTGCGGGGGAGCGGTAAAATCGTGCGCCGTTGACGAAATGTATAGGCGTTTGGGATATGGCAAGGGATTTCACACAGTTTGCGTCAGCATGGTGAATGACTGATTAGACCCGTCGTCTTCGACCACGCCGATTCGTATGGTGCGCACGCGGGGCCTCCCTGTTTCCTTCCTTGTCTGTCCTTATTTGCCTGGTAAACGGTGATAATGCATTGCAAGACGCGGTTGTGTCGTTTTCCGTGTTTTTCGGGTTTGTTTTCCGTTCGTTCGTGGTGTCCCCGGGGGTCGGGTTCCGTTTTTCCGGGCCGTTCGTGGTGTTCCGGGGGTGTTTTCGACACGCCGGTGTTTGCGTGTGTTTCCAATGGTTTTGGGGGTGT
>OGOO01003053.1_pt1 | contig 11263 bp, 10 predicted proteins | sample 1552651 | NCBI WGS metagenome assembly OGOO01 (sample SAMEA2580118, study PRJEB22360) | human gut metagenome | biome: human gut; feature: human-associated habitat; material: faeces | place: Denmark | collected 2008/2010 | reverse complement strand
CATGAATCTGAGCAATATATGATACAATATCAGGAGTAAGCAATTTGCTGTATTCTTTCTCAAAATCAAAACTTCTCATCAATTATCCTCTCAGCGTGTAATGTCATTGTCTTGCTCCCATTTTATCATTAATTTAGTCATAGCGCAATTCAATTTAGTCATTTTGTGTGCAAATGACTAAATTGAATTGCATATGGTGTAATTAAGATTTATCTATCTCACTCCCTCATAAATAAGCACCTTGTTCAGATTATTGCCCTATTATCCTGTTCAAAAATCCTTCATCCGGATACTCTGGAATTTCAAAGAATATATCTATTTTTCCAGGTTCTGCAGAACGTTCTTCAAAGGCCGGGAAAATAAAGCCGCATTTTGGAGTTCCGGCATTGTAATCTTTATCTACCGGAGCCACCACACAGATCAGGAAACTGTATATTTCTTCTGACTCCCACTGTTCACTATGGTCTGAGCCTTTCTTTGGGATATCATATATTCCATGATAAATATAAATTCCAAACTCCTGTCCCTGCAGACGGTTTATTTTATCCGAAGAATCTTTTGTATCACAGATTCCCTCTGCAAGCTGTTCACAGAGAGTCTGAACCAGAAGATCATCTTTTAATCCGTATTGTGATAATGCCATCAGTAGTTTATGGATGCTGTCATATGTCATATCCCCTTCAGGGAATTTATAACGTTTTAACTGTTCATTTGTTTTGGAAAAAGGAATGGTTTTCGCAAGATCCAGATTTACCTGCTGATCATGTTTGCTCATATTTTTGAAGCTTACATTGAAGGTATTATCTATGTATCCCTCATCATCTATATATGCTCCTGCTACACGCACAAAGCAGTTTCTGGATAATGTCATTCTGCGAGTTAATTCCAGCATATCATTTCGGTTGATCTTTGTATCTTTTTTATTCATCAAAATGGTTCCATCCTCCAAAAATACCTTTATCGCTATGTCCTGTCTTATGCCCATTTTCATTATAATGATTCATATTTCCAAAACAATCGGGTCGGCTTTCACCTATTTTGTTTCCATTAGCATCATAATTTTCCATACTTCCAAGCCAGCCTGGACGACTTTCACCAGTCTTATTTCCATTGGCATCATAATTCTCCATGCTGCCAAGCCAGCCTGGACGGCTCTCTCCTATAAAGTTTCCGTCCGCGTCATAATGCTTCATAGTTCCAAATAATCCGGGACGACTATAACCTTTTTTACTCATATATATATGTACCTCATTTCTATCAGAAATAAATTTTCAGCAAAGTCCGAAAAACAGGGATTGCATTAACAGATACTGATTCAGTTAAGATATGGCAGATCAATCTTTATCTAATTCATCAATAATCCTCTTGTTCATAGAATCATAAGAATTCCAGTTTTCTTTTCTGGTGTTTATTTTTACCTGTTCACAGACGTATTTCAGAATCCAGAAAATATCATCAACGCTTTTTCCTGTGCGTTCTTTGATCCATTCAGGAGTAACAGATACTATGTTATGCGCTGCTACATTTCTCACATTCTGCTCTATATTTACCAGTTCCTGTATTCTCTGCACCATTAACGTATCTGTACATTTCTTCTGGATAATTTCCAGTAGATGAGCAGAATATACCGGCCCATATCTGAATGGATAAAATTTTTGATTTAAAATATCCAGTATTTCACCGACAAGTCTGTTTTTGTCCCAGATTCTTTGATTATTTCGCTTATAATATCTGGTAATGTCAATATCACATGACTGTTCCAATACTATTTCAAGCAAATCTACACCTAACGGAGTAATCGCCCTGATAAAGTCAGCATATTCTCCCCGTTTTACCTTTAAATCCAGAGCCAGCATATATTCAAACAGGACTTTCTTTTCATTTTCTCCGCGTACTGCAGTAATAATCCCATTATTTTCCGGCAAAACCCTGTTCATCCTTGTCCAGTCCAGAAGCGAACGGGCATCTGCAGTTTCTAGCCACTGATATGCAACAGGACTTAAATCTTCTTTTATTTCTTTTCCCACAGCTAAAGCAGCATGATAATCATAGGCAAGTAAATGCTTCTTTATCATATCGATTTTCAAAAGACGCATTAAATTCAGGCATTTTACTTCCTGGCATCTGTTTTCTGCAGCTTCTTCATTGTCCATATTTAATTCCCAGTTGGCATCAACATCATACTCGTCCCGTTCTTCATGTTCTAAATTACTTTTCTTTTGTGGCGTTGAGACCTGAATTGGTAAAAATCTGTACTCAGACAGCGTTGCCATAACCAGCAATGCGCTCTTCATTGCAGGAGTTCCGGAAGCCATATTTACCAGCAGAATATCTTCCGGGCCCTTTTGTTCTTCTATTTCTGCAATAATCCGATGAAATTCATTATAAAATATATCATACTGCTGAACATCTATCATATCTGAGTTCTCAATAATGTGAATCTCAAATTTGTGATGCAGAAACTCTCCAAGCAACTCCAGGGTTTTCACATAACGGTTGTCCTTTTTATGATTCTCCATCATTTCCTTAGACAGATAAAGATATACAACATCCGGCTGATAATATCTGCATATGTGTATCATAGAGCCATCATATAAATATTTAATAGGATCTGTATTTCCAATTGGTGAAAACAAATATTTCTTTGCCATTTTTCTCCTCCGTTTTATCTATACATTTTTTAGTTAGATCAGAACAATCTCTTCATCAAATTCCGGCACTTCACCCCATGAAGTTACCTTGCCTTTTCCTGTTATTTTATATATTCGGACATTGTCCTCTGTTTTGTCAATATATCTCGGAATTTCTTCTATCAGTTTGTTATATCTCTGTGTTGTCAGCATTGCCTCAAAAGCTGACTTCTGAACACGTTTTCCATAACCGGACAAAAGTTTGGCAAGTTTTACCCTCTTACGATTATCTACAATATCGTAAATAATCAAAACAAATTCCTTATCTGATTCCAATTCATCAGATATCTGGAAATAATAATCTTCATCATCGTATGATAATTGGCTCATAAAGGCTTGCGTCTCCCTCCTCAATTGCTTTCGCCAGATGTTCCATCTGAAGAAAAATACCACGACGAAAGCTTACCGCGTAGTCTACATATTTTAAATATCTGACTTCTGTCTGAAATTTCCTCTCCAATTTATTTAAATACAGCTTTAAGCCATCCTTTGTTATATAGCATCCCGGTTCATCCATATTAAAATAGAAGTGATCTTTCAGGATTTCATGTCCATTAATCATACTCATCGCCGTAGCATCCACGATAATTGCCCGCCATTCTTCTATCATATCGCTGGCAAGAGTAGGATGCTTTTCCGCATCCCTGTGTATAAAACCAAAATATGGATTTAAGCCTTTCATTTCTACCTTACAATAGACCTCATTCATCAATATTGAATATCCAAGGCTTATCATAGAATTGAATTCATCTCTTGGCGGACGGCGGTTTCTTCCCTGAAAAGTAAAATTTTCATCTATGCAGGCTGACAATCCTTTGAAATAATACTTTGCAGCCTGCCCTTCAAAACCAATCATCTCTTCTATTCTATCACAGGTTAATACTTTGTTTCTGCAGATAGCTAACATTTTTTGTTCTTCTTCCAGATTTAAACCTTTACTTTTCTCATACCTGCGCAGCACTACGCTTTGATTTTTGATTTTTGCACTTAAAATTTTCATAGCAAGTTCCACAGCAAAACCTGTATCATAGAGTGCACATTGTTTTCTCTGACGTTCTACATTGACGTGACCTGTTGAGATTAATCTGCCAAAATATTTACCACCTTTTGAAAAGTAACTTACAGGAATTCCTCTCTGCATACATTCTTCTGCACACTGTGTCGTCATCTGGGATTGCCCCATAATTGTAATTCCATCCAGAGATTCTATGGGAAGCATTCGTTTCGAACCATCTTTTTGTTTTACAGTACAGCAGTTACCTTCTATTCCTATTGTTGCACCACTGTCATTTACATATAAAAGACTCATGATATCACCTCTGTTTCTCTAGTAACAATTCACTTTATTGCCAAATGTAACTGTTTCTAGATTTGAATACGAATTTCCATCCCCTATCGGGGAGCTACGTTTCACAATAATGTTTGATGAATTCGACAAGACATTCGGTGGAGTGTTTCCGTCCCCTATCGGGGAGCTACATTTCTCAATTATGACAGGCGGAACTATGGGAGTGGAATTTGTGATGTTTCCGTCCCCTATCGGGGAGCTACATTTCTCAATCCTACAGAACTGCAATGGTACGTTCATTCATACATCGTTTCCGTCCCCTATCGGGGAGCTACATTTCTCAATACTGATAAAATCTTCCTGACACTTCAGGCTCATACGTTTCCGTCCCCTATCGGGGAGCTACATTTCTCAATGCTCTTGTTATATTTAGACGTGGAGCACATAGTTTCCGTCCCCTATCGGGGAGCTACATTTCTCAATCAGTCCAAGAGCCCGATCATCAAAAGCCTTGGTAAGGTTTCCGTCCCCTATCGGGGAGCTACATTTCTCAATAAATCTATTTCTACCTATGCAAGAAAGCTTCATGCAGTTTCCGTCCCCTATCGGGGAGCTACATTTCTCAATTAGCAATCGTGCAGTTGCTTCGGCTATCACTGACTTACTGTTTCCGTCCCCTATCGGGGAGCTACATTTCTCAATTACAACACACAACATAGAAGATTACTGGAATAATCTGTTTCCGTCCCCTATCGGGGAGCTACATTTCTCAATTCTGCAACCCTGACTTTTAAGTGTTCTCGTTTTATAGTTTCCGTCCCCTATCGGGGAGCTACATTTCTCAATGCTTCAGTTGATGTTGCACCACCGAAACACTCAGAGTTTCCGTCCCCTATCGGGGAGCTACATTTCTCAATAGTAACTTGTAAACTAGCAAATAAAACTTTTTCAAAGTTTCCGTCCCCTATCGGGGAGCTACATTTCTCAATACATCAGGATGATGCAATGTTTTTGTGTCACCTTGTTTCCGTCCCCTATCGGGGAGCTACATTTCTCAATCAATAAAAATAATATGCCTATATCATAGTACAAAATGTTTCCGTCCCCTATCGGGGAGCTACATTTCTCAATACCATCTCCGCAACCCCATGTCCTGTCTGGGACGAATAGGGGGATTGCGGGGGAAAAGTAATTTTATTGAAATGCAGCCGTTTTGGAAAGTAAAAAATTCTCACAAATCCAATATTTAAGCCATGCGTGGCAAAATACAGAATTTCGCGCATTTAAGAACAAAATGCTCAAATAATATTTAATTCACATTCCCCCATCATATATTCTTTTCCCTGATATCTTGTGCATTTTAAAATATGAGGGGATACTCCTATACGAGTATCTTTATAATGTTGATGGGTTTTAGGCACATTTGTTCTGTCAAAAATATTTTTTACAGTTTCAATGCCCTCTTTTTCTCCGAATAACGGGTAAATCACTGTCTTGGAAACAAAACCGCTTCCACCTCCCAGAAATACTGTATTCGGTTTTCTCCTGTCACTTCGTGAAAATTTCTTCTGGAAATTCTGATAATACTGTTCATAAAATAACTGTACTGCTTCCAAAATATCTTCCTTTTTTATATTACAAAGTGTTTCATCAATTGTCAATGTACTTTTAATGACTGTTCCCGGTTTTATGCACTCTCGCAGAATATTCAATGTTTTGTATGTACCATCTGTGTGCTGCTCCCATTTCTGACACAAAATAATATCTTCTCTGGACAAGGGTTCGCTGTCTCCAACGATAATACCTGACATAATATCGAAATCAACCGTTTCTTTCCCTGAAGACCTCACTGAATTGAATGCATTTTTCTCAATTTTTACAATATTATTATTTAAGATTCTTCTGTTAATCCTGTTAACTTCCAAATCACTCCTGAGCTGTCTGGTATCAGTTCTATATTTCTCCCGATTTTGTAAAATATCTCTACTCAGAAGAATTGTTCGTAGCATTCCCTTCAGAGAACTTCCGGGTACATAAGGATTTCCATATGGGTCTGTAATGCAGGTCATTACCTGAAGCTTTCCTTTTTCTTCTGATCTGTCACCCACATTCTCTACATATTTCATACAGTTTTTTAAATCATTTTGAGATACATGGTTTCTGAAACACCAATGTTTCAAGTCTTCTCTTGTATCATCAATCATGAAACGTTCAAAATCATTCTGAAGATGAAGTTTTTTAGCCAACATATAGAACTTTGAGCCATCTATTACCCCTATGGTATTTCTATTCAGAAACATATATTCTTTTTTCTGTATTTCGTTTCCATCACCTACGAATACCGGTCCATTGACTTTCAGATGTATCTGATATGTTTTTAATTTTCGTTCCATATTATACCCCCATGAAGAAAGCTTTTGCATATCGAAATACCGGATGTTTTCCACCATTTCTTTCTTCAATGATTCTTCCTCTGAATGTATGCGCAAAACATGAACCAGATGAAAAAACATAGAGATCTCTTTTTCGCATTTGCTGCAATGCATATTCTGATGAATCTACAAATCCTGATCTTTTTATTAAAAGATATGAGGAATCTTTTATAACCTGTTCCAATTCTTCATCTTCAGGAAGCGCAGTGGAAAGCAAAATGTTTTTTTCTGATTTTTTCTTTAAATATCCCATCATATCTTCCGGAACTTTACAGACCTTGTATATAAATCTTCCCAGTCCGGAACTTTTCTTTCCACCTATACCAGTATATTGCAGACCTTCAAACAGTTCGTCTAACAATTCCCTGTCACTTTCATTCTCATATCCTGACAGCACATACAAACCTGTTCCTGTATTAAAGTTCCATGTATTAACCCGAAAAGGTTCCGGCTCCTCCATCCCATGGATTCCTACTGAAACTTTCATATCATAAAGTCCCAGATATTTCATATCCTCCATATGTTCTTCCGGAAAAGTTCCATTCACAAAATCTGCGAGCGTACTTACTGGGATGTATTTCAAATTTTTGAATTTCTTTTTCTGACGGGAATCTCCCTGTTTGCTTTCATCCTCCGTCTGAACAGCAATCATTGGCTTCGGAATATAGTAATTTTTTCCTATGTATGGGAATGCATCAGAGAATATGATTTTTCCATCTGACACCTGTTTCAGAAATCTATCCTGTTTTTTCATTTTAAGTGCTTCCTGAAACAAAGCTGAAAACAGAGTATCTGCATGAAAAGTGATTTCTGAACTATCCAGATTTCCCCTGCCAAAATGGACTCCATTTATAAACTCCAAACAGTATAATGTATAATTCAAAGTATCCTTCCTTTCACCGACTACTCTTTCACAGCCTCATTCAGAATCGAATTGCATTTTTCCAGCAATGTATTATCAACATGGCCGACAACTGCATCTGTATAAATATCCTGAAATTGGATTTTTCCATATCCTCTGGATCCATTTCCTCCAAGATAATCGTACTGCAATAACTTCATTGCTTCTGCGAGAGTTTCCATATCCTCCAAAAATTCCTGTTCTTCTTCTAATTCATATATCAAATCCAGTTTAAAAACAGAACCTCTGACGGCTCGTTCAATCTGTCTGGGATTTGCTACAGCAGTAGCTCTGGAAATAGAATTTTCAAATTTTACTTCTGTCATACTTTGAAGTCCGGCATCTCGTAATTCTTCTTCGTTTTTTAAAACCATATCAGAAAACAGTAATCGGCTTTTTTTTATATTTCCCTTTTTTGAAGAACCAAACAGTCGTGTAATACGTTCATGATCTTCATTTGGCTCTACTACACGCTCATTGAATTCTTTTGCCAGAAGACTTCTCATTTTCCCCTTCAGAGAACTTCCGGGAATCATCGGCAGATTTGTTCTGGCATCCCTTATGATTGGCGAATCCACAGCTCCAATTGCAGCAAATGCACCACTTCCACCAATATGCATTCCTGTTTTTACTAAAATATTTCCTGAAATCCTGATTTTTCCATACATAAATCTTTCCTCCTACTGTTCTTTGCCACCATAATATTTGTGAAATGCAATCAAAGCTTCCATATATTTGCTGAACAACAGATAATTCTTTTTACTCTGTCTGATTTCTTTAAGAATCTCCAGAATTTCTGCCTGTTTTACAAATGCTTTTACTTTTGGCTCCCGACCACATTCATATATGAAACGAATTCTGAGATACTCAATTCTTCCACAAATTTCATCATCCAATTTTTCTGATGTATATGTAAGAACCTGATTATAAATATCTGCGGTCATTGCCAGAAGATTCCGTATTTTAGATGTAGTTACAATATTTACTTTTCCTCTGCATTTTTGCTTTGATTCCTCAACCAGACTCTTAATCGCCTCTTCAGCTTTATCTACATAGTTATTCTCATTAATTCTCATCCCTGTGTTCCCCCTTTGTGCGATGAATGTATGCGTAAAGATTAATTGCTGTTTTCAATTGTCTGCAATCCTGATCCGACTGAATCCACCTGTACATTTTCTGAGACAACTGTCTGTATTTTTCTTTTTTCGGTCCTTCCTCTGTCGGCTCCAGCCTGGAAAGAAGATACATCATTCTTGCAAAATTGATCTTCTCCTCATGTCCTCTTACCAACTCCATCATACGGTATAAGAAGGACATTCCTCTGGTTTCGTCAATACCTTCAAAAAAATCACATAATGCCCTGTATTTTTCCTGAACAACTCCTTCTTCCAGTTCTTTCCATGAATAGGTTCCATCACTGATCTCTTTTTCTTCATCCCCGTCATCCACCAGATGAATCTCTCCATCCTGAAGTAATGTCACTGCATTTTTTTCCGGCATTCTCTTTGACTCTGATTCCATCCTACCGGTTTCTTCGGCAATGGCAGCGATCGGATAAGAAAAATCATAAACACCGATGCCTGCTGAAATGCTTAATGTTCCCTGAGTATATTGTTCAAGTTTTCTTCTCAGATCTACTGAAAGTTCAATAATATCATTCCATGCACCTACAATAAATACATCATCTCCTCCGGAATATACAATTGTAGCCTGTCTTTTCTTTCCACCATTTTTTCCTTCCAGTGAATATTCTCCATTTTCCAGGATGAATCGAATATAATACTTGAAGAATAAGGATAACTGTCTGGATAAAGTAGCTGTTCTGGATAATGTCATATATCTGTCTCCATTTTTTGCATTATGGAATCCTGACACAATAGCCTGTCCAAGATTATCCACATCTGCTCTCAATACCCCGATTCTGCTGATGCCTTCAGCTTCCCGGGCAAATTCTTCAAATGTACTTCCTGTTGAATAATCTCCTACCCACAGTTTCGTAGCAATATGTTTTCCTGTATAAAGCTTATTTTTAGAATAGGATCGTACAAAATAATCGTCATTTTCCATTCGCCTGCACAGTTTTTTTTCATCGTCTGCAACCAGACAATATCCTCCCGGCAGCGGCATGGCATCTTCTCTTTCATCTGGATTTTCCAGTATAACGGAGAAGAAATCTGCATACAATACATTTTTTGAAAGCTTCTCTATTTTTCTGCACAGAGGGCAAACTCCCTCTTCATCTACATGTCCGATTTTTTTGCAAACCTTACATTCTCTGGAATAATCCTGCTCTTTTCGATTATTTAACCGAATTATTTCTCTCGCCGTATATCTGTGCTGTTTTTGCAACGACAGCATTTTACTCATTTTCCTGAATAACTCTGTATAACTACCCTCCGGAACGTTTCTGAATGCATTCCCTGTACATTGCACATATCCAAAAGCAACAAAAAGATCTGTCTGAAACTGTTTCAATAACCATTCCTTCAATTCTTCCTGAAATTTTTGAATCTGCATAACAGTTTCCGTTGTATTTGCAAGAAGCAGATAACAATGTCCGCCTCCGGAATATAAAAGATTTGCCCTTGACAGTTGCAGTCTGTCTAAAAGAAAATCTATGATATGCTCCATCATAATTTCCAGGTAAAAAGACCTTGCACGCAAAGTTTTCAATGCATTTTTAGAGCTTATTGTATATATGAAACTCTGTATTCCTGAAATATCCATAGAACATAAGAGAAATGCGTTCCTGTCATAAAAATCCTTCTTATCAAATAATTCCGTCTTATAACTCAAATGATTTTCGTTTAAATAATCATATATGCAGCTAGAAATTGCCGCAGTCAATTTTACATGATCAAACAGGGAAATATCACTTAATTCTTCATTTGAAGTGGAGGATGGCATATAAGAAAGATTTGCTTCCATAACGGCCAGTAAGGAGTTCAGATATTCTTCACTCCAATTCATACCTCTGAAATTATCTAACATTCTCTGACAGATTTTCATATAGAATTCTCTGGAAAATGGCTTTTTCTCAGAAGCAGGATAATTAATCTTCCCCTGATCATCCATATCACCTGGCTGATAATAAAAACTTTGGTTATTTCCATTCAATACATTAAACACGCTCTGAAGCGGGACTGACAGATCAAAACCCTTTTCTTCAGTGTCTTCCTTTTTTCTCCTGTCTGCAAAGGCAGCTATATTATCTGCCAGATAAACGATGTACGCCAGATTATCCTCTTTCAGATGTGCACTTTTGATTTCTGAAAAGTGATGGTATCTTACACAGTCAAGAATCTCTTTATCCTCTATTTTTCCCTCTTCTTTAAGAAAATCATATCCTGATACACTATGATTTCTTCTGTCACTGCCTTCCCGGTAAACTACTTTTCCTATGTCATGAAGCAGACTTCCTGTAATCAACTTAATTTTCTGGTCAATCATCTTCATTCCTCCTGACGTATTTCATTGCTCCCATTCCCATGCCTGTCTTAATTCCCACTCCGGCAAATTCTCCGAATTTAAATAACATTCTCAGATATCTTGCCATTGTTTCTGGTCCTCTAATATGAATACAGATACTTCCTGTAAAACCTGTGATCTGAACTTTCTCCAATGGAAATGGTACTGTCTGCAAACGGTACCGCACGATTTCACTCTGTTCAACAAGTGCCTCCAGTGTTTCCTCATCAAACATATCAAAAGCTTCTGAAACAGCACTGTATTTTCTCATAAGACTGGCATATATTAAGCCCAAATCCGGATATATTACATATTTTCCGTCGCTTTTAAAAGCTGTGGGTGTCTGAAACTTTATCTCCAAATATTTCGGACATTTCTTCTCATAAAACTCTGTGATAAGTTCATTATCATTTTTCAAGTGCATCCTTTTATTACATACAGAAATTGATAATCCCTCTCTTCGTCAATCGTGACCAGACCGCGA
>OGOO01003049.1_pt1 | contig 11285 bp, 16 predicted proteins | sample 1552651 | NCBI WGS metagenome assembly OGOO01 (sample SAMEA2580118, study PRJEB22360) | human gut metagenome | biome: human gut; feature: human-associated habitat; material: faeces | place: Denmark | collected 2008/2010 | reverse complement strand
GTTAGCCAGAACGGCGGCTTTTTCGCCACAACGATGACCTATATCGTTGTCTAGACGGTCGCAACTGAAAACGATACGCTGCCAACATGCCATGTGTTTGCAGGAATGGTCGCATCATACGATGTGCGGAAGGAAACTGTGTTTCCCACGGCGTACAGAAAACGATTCTGCATCCGGTCCTCATAGGAATTGTCTACGAACATGTTGAAGGCTTCGCCGGTGGCCTGCACGTCCATGCTTGCCAAAGCCACTCCATTCCACGCCTTATTGCCGAAAGTCCCTTTGTTGACCCACCGGCAATAGACGGTCGCCAAGCCATTGACGACGCATCCACTGATTGTGAATTCCGGGTCGGAGGTCAGTTTCGTGAAACGAATCGGGGTTACGGAATGCTATTGCAGTGCCATCCAGCAGCCGTGCGCCGTGGAGTAGGCGGATTTCGGGTCGCCAAGCATCTGCACCTTCCCGTCACGCTCGACAAGCAGGCTGAAGCCGCAGGACGGGAACGAGATGATGCTCATGTCGGCGAGTGGGCGGAACGCTTCTGGGATGGTCTCATTCGCCGTCGTGTAGTTCTGCTGTCCACTGCCGGTGAACTTGACGTTGCCGTTGATCGTGACGACGCGTCCGACGCGACATAGAGTGAGTCTGTCGTTCGTGTATGGAGGTTTCCATTGCTGGGTTACGGAAAGCTATCCTCATGGGATTGGATAGCAGAGTGAGCCCATGCATTCTGCGCTGCTGCCTGCGGCTCCCATATTCGCGCATCTTATGGTGCCGTTCGGATTGACGACGAGCATTCGTGACGTCTGCCCGTTCGCCACGCACACCATTCCATTGACCTCGATGGGTGGCCTCAGTCCGACCGGCAGCACGTATTCGCATTGCACGCTGCTCCAACTGTCACCGGCGAAGGAACCAGAGTATTTGACAAGCATCATCATGCCGACCCGCTGCACGAAAAAACCTTTACCTTCGTACAGGGTTACGGAATGCTATTAAAAATGGATTTCCACGATTCCACCTGTGACAGTAATTTCAGGACCAACGAGCAGATTGACTGTCCCATCAGGTGCAATCGATACTTGGACCGAACGTTGCAGGTATGACGGGTGGATGAATGGAATCGCCACTGTCGTCCCAGACGATAGTATGGCTCTGCCATTCAAAGCCTTAATCGTGTTCGGATTAGGTATTTTCCCGATTGGATAGATTCCTCCGTTGCCATTGCTTTTCCCGAACGGCAGGGTTACGGAAAGCTATCAGCATGTCAATATGAGCCGCTGCCAAGCCTTCTGCATATCCCTGAGCACGCTCAGATCAGGCTTCAAATAATATCTGGCCGTGGTTTGGATGTCGGAGTGTCCGAGCTGTCGCGCGACCACGCTGATGTCGGTTCCGGCCTTGATAGCCAACGTGCCGAACGTGTGGCGTAGGTTGCGTGGCGGCACGCAGGGGAGTTTCATGCGCTTGCACCAACTGCGGTAGTGGTTTGCAACTTGGTTCGCGTTCAGACTGCCGACCAGTCTGCCTGTCTTCGTGCCGTGGCGGATTTCCGCCAACCGTTTGACCGCGAAACGAGGCAATGCGACGGTTCTGCGGCTTAAATCGGTTTTCGGTTCGGTCACGGTCTCATGACCGGCGACCCATTGCACGGAACGTTTGACGGTGACGGTGCCGCGCCGTAAGTCAAGATCAGTCCATTCGATGCCGACCGACTCGCAACGCCGCAATCCGGCGCACACGGAGACGAGCAGCCATGCTTCGAGTGGATGCCCGTAGAAGCCTTTCAACAGTCTGCGCACTTCCGGCGCGGATAACACTTGCGGCTCGTAATGGCGTAGGTGGGGGAGTCTGATTTCCCTTCTGGTCACGTCATTGTCCGTCACGCCGCGCCTGAACGCGAGTCTCAATATCGAACGGAACACCGCCCACGCCTTACGTGCCGCACCAGCCTTAGCGAAGGAGTCCAACCATGATTCGATATCCGCCACCGCGATCGAGTCGATGTCCTTTCCTCTCCATCGCGGGAGTATGTGACATGCGAGGGCGCTTTCGTAACCGACCTTGGTGCATTCGCGGAGTTTTACGCATGATGGTCTCCAAACGGTGTCTGCGAACGTGTCGAACAGCATTGGTTCCTTCCTGTTTTCCTGATTTAATCCCACACGTTGGCGTGTTGTCGTTGGTTGGTGGCGTGTGTGGGTTTTCTCATTGTTTTTGTATCCCTGTTTTAGGAGGTTGTTTTGACTCAGATCAAGTTTGATTTCGGCCATCCGAGTGCGGATGGTATCGCTGACTTGGCGGGTGAGACGGTTCATGTCGTTCCGACGAGCCGTTTCAACAGCGGCAAGCGCATCGTGGTGCGCGACTCGTTCGAGGTGAGACTGGACGAGCATGGCACAGCGACCGTTACGGTGCCGCCGACCGATAACACGTTCGCCTACGAGGTGACCGTCGGCGATAGCGCCGATTCCTGGAGGTTCGTTCGAGTCGTGCAGGTGCCCGATTCGGCCAACGTGTTGGACTTCGCTGATTTGGTCGAAGTGGATTCTGACACGTTGACCCCCAGCCAGACCGGCAATCCGTTGGCCGACATCGACCAGTCCGATGTGGATTGGGCTGTGTCCGCGATCAATGCCTGAGTTTTTAGAGGAGGTTTGTTTTGGCTAATCCTGATAAGCTTTTGCGTCTTCGTGACTACGCCCGTTTGGAGCGTGCGCAGAAGGCCGGTGTCGTGGATGGCACCAAGTTCGCTTATGACACTGCGAAGAAGGTCGTGTCGAACGTGCGTGAGTACTTCAACGCGCATCGTGACGGGCGCACGTATGGCGTGCGTTTCCCCCTGTATTCGTTCTCTAATTCGCCGGATGGTGTGAAGGTCGGCGACAATGCCGGTCTGACCGTCGTACCAAGCTCGAATTATCGTGCCGAACGCGACGATTACGCGGGTTTGAGCGCGTTCCGCGTGTTCGACGCTAACGTTACGGTGGCCGATGATGGCACGCCGGTCGTGAAGGCCATCAAGGGCTTGGCCGGCAATTACGCGAAGGACGGGTCGAATGGCGACGTGTTCGTCATCACCACTCCCGGCTTCTACCGGTTCGAGTTCGACACGAACCATTGCACCATCTGGTATTCGGACACGCAGTACGACGGCTATTCGCCGATGCCGGGCGCGCTGCTGCCGGACGGGTCTCTCCGCTCGTGCATGGCGTACGCGAAATACCCGCTGTCCAATTACGGCGGCAAGGCCTCGTCCGTCTCGGGTCAGATTCCGGCCTCCATGAGCGAACAGGGCTCCGTGGCCGTAACCACCAGCAAAGGCAAGGGCTACAGCGGAAAGACTTCAGCCGACACGTTCTACATGCAGCTCATGCACATGCTCAAATACGCGGCCAAGGACATCGAACGCTACTTGGGCGGCGACTTCAACGGTTCCGCTCAGGTCAACGTCAGCAAGGCCGAAACCAACGTCACACGCGCGCTGGTCAAGGCCACTGACGCGGCAAGCATCGACCTCGGCTCCTACGTGAGCGTCGGCACCGGCACCGACCGTGGAGGCAACAAGACCGGCGAGGCGGCGGCATACCGCAAGGTCATCTCCAAGACCGTCGTGGACACGGCCACCACCGCGATCAACGTGTCCGGCGCGGCCTTCACGACCACGACGGCCATGCATGTCACCCAAATGCCGTACCTGACCGGTTCGACGGACGGCGTGCTCGGCAACGACGGCATCCCCCGCGAGGACGTGTCCAAAACCCATCAGCCGATCAAGCTTCAGGGCATCGAACTGTTCGCCGGACTCTACGAGACCGAAGGCGACATCATCCTGAAGAACGTGAAGGATTCGGACACTTCCGGCCATACCGAAGTGTGGAAGGTGTTCGACACCACCAAGGCGAGCGGCACCGCCATCACCGCCGACTACGTGCATGTGGGCGACTATCCCGCCGTCAACGACAAGACCAACAACCAATGGCAGTGGCAGACCGACTTCACCGAAAAGCACGGATTCCTACTGCCCACCGGCGTCGGCGCGACAAGCACCAGCGGTCTGACTGACGCGCTGATCATCAACCCGATCTCCGCTCCGGGACTGCATGAGTTGCTGCGCGGTGGCGATCTCAGGGGCGGTTCGCACTGCGGGTTGTTCAACGCGAACGGCAGGAACGACCTCTCGAACGCGTGGTGGAACTACGGCGGTCGCACATAAGGGTTAACCATTTTCCGTCACGACTACCCTCCGCTTTCGGGGATATGCGAGAGGGCAAGCCTCGGCCATGCCGAAAATCGAATCAAGCACGCGGCTGGTAGCACATTGCGAACGCCGCCAACATTCCCCTTATAGCTTTTATGAAAACATATTGCAAACACAGTCGCATCACCGAACCCGCGTTCGTGCGCGACTGCATCGAACGGTTCCTCAACGGCAAACGCTCCCGCAGGGACGTGAACGACTTCCTCATCCGCCATCCCGACTTGGATTCGCTTTCACGGCAGATAGCCGACGAGATAGGACGCGGCGAATACAGGTTCGCACCCATCCGCTACTTCCGCCGCGTGGAACCGATTTCAGGCAAGATACGCATCATCGGACGCGAAAGCATCCGCCATCAGATCTACGATTACGTCTGCGGAACCGCGTTGATGCCATTGTTCCGCGCGAAGGTCGGCAGATGGCAGACGGCGAGCATCCCCGGCAGGGGCATAGCCGACGCACGCCGCGCGATCAAACGATGGGCGCGCGAACCATCCAGCAAAGTGTTCGTGAAACTGGACGTGCGCAAATGCTATCCAAGCATCAGCCGTGAAGTGTTGAAACGCCTGCTCTTGCGTGACGTGGGCGACAGGCGGCTACTGGATTTGACGTTCCATCTCATCGACCAATACGCGGGCGATGACGGATTGAACATCGGCTCCTATCTGAGCCAGTGGCTCGCGAACTATTACCTCTCATACGCCTACCATTTCTGCGAACGGCATCTAAGCAAGGAGCGCGTGAACCGCAGGACAGGCGAAACCACCACCAGACGGCTCGTCACGCACATGCTGTTCTACATGGACGACATTCTCCTGGTCGGCAGATCGAAGCGTGACCTGACCATCGCCGTCAAACGCATACGCGCCTACCTGCATGACACGCTCCGACTCGAAATCCATCCGACATGGAACATCAAGCACGTCGGCGTGGAGCCTATCGACATGGTGGGCTTCACCTTCTACCCGGACCATACCGGCGTCAGGGCGGGCATCTTCCTGCGCGCACGACGCTCATTCCGCCGATACGCGCGGAATCCTACGAGTCTTCGGCTCGCATACCGTTGCGCCAGCTATTACGGCTGGCTCAAAAACAGCGATTCCATCCAATACCGGCGTCGAAACAACGTCGATCAAATCGTCCGCCGCGCCAGAAACACCGTCGCGGCAAGCCGAAAGAAAGGATAACAGATGATTCAGAACGTCTCTTCCGCAACCCCGTTGGAAAAGGTGGACTACCATCTCCGCGATGACGGACTGGCTGACATCCGCATCCGCCGCAGCATCAGGACAGTCACCCATGACGCGACCGAAAATCAACCGGAATACGTGGAGTACACGGCAGTCGAATCCTATCAGGTGCTCCCGTTGCTCGAACAAGAAGCTCTCGAACAGGCAGATGTCCTGTTCGAGGGTGACGCCACCAGTTCCAGGCCGGTGCTCGACAGGGTGAGCGCATTGGAACAGGCAAGCCTGGACAACGCGCAACTGCTGGCCGACCTGATGGCGGGCGAGGACGGCGATACGACGGATTCCACCGATTCCGACACCGGCAAGACCGATGGCGGCGATGCCAACGACGGCGGCAAGAACATCGCCGACGATTCCGCCGACAACAAGGACAAGGAGTGAGAACAATGGTCAGATTCAATCATGCCGCAGCGGTCCGCATGTACACCCGTCTGGTCAAGGCCGGACGCAAGACGCTGGACGAAGTGCCGGAGGAATACCGCGCGGAGGTGCAGCAGAACCTTCCCGACCCGTGGTTCTGACGTAAGAAGGCATAGGTGAATCAGGAAGCAATCACCATCATCGTCGCCATCATCGGTTCCGGTTTCGAGGCGCTCGTCCCGTGGGTGCTCGACAGGATCGCCCTGCCTTGGGTGTTCGCCGCCACCGACCACCCGTATTAAACAAACCACAGCCCAGCCACGTGCGGAGCTTTTCCATAAAGGAGATGTAATGTGCTGCAAAATTTTCTAGCCGGGTTCGGAGGGGTGGGTGGCGCGTGCGCCCTCATCACGCTACTGCTCAGGATATGGCCGGGCGCGTTGGAAGCGTTGGCAACCGGACTTTACAGTCACGTGGACCCGAACCGCCTGCCATACAACAGTCCACTTTCCCAGCATTTCGCCAAGACCCGACAGCTCGGCGAACGCACCGCGAAATTCGACGACCGTATGGACGAACTCTGCCGTGACACGATCAAAAACACGATCATCAGCCTTATCTACGGCGACCAGTCGCATGACCACAGCGAGGCCGTCCGATACGAGTTGTCGAAGCTTGAGAAATTGGACGCGCAATGCTGGATCGTCAACGCCGCCGAAAAATACTTGGAGGACAGGCAATGACACGTCTAGCCATCGCAGGAGGCATATACCTGCTGCTGCTCGCGCTCATTCTCATGTTCAATCATGGCGCGCACAGGCGCTGACATCGATTTTTTCAAAACCAAGGCCACCCCCACGGGGTGGCCTTTCTATTTGCCCCGTGAGGGGGCGGAAGGGAGAACGTCATGGACAAGACCGTCATGACACCTGAAATGACACCGCAGGGCGACAGTCTGCCGACCGAGAGCATTCCTGTCGTGTCCGAGGAGGATGCGGCCAAGGCCGTGGAAGGATTGGAGGACTGAGCATGGCGAGCGTCGGCACTTTAATCAACCGCATGCGCTACTGGTGCGCCGTGGCGAACATGGGGTACAGCCAGTCCGACCGTTGGAATTTCAATCCATCGGGGGGTAATTGTGATTGCTCCAGTCTGGTGATCCACTGTCTCAAGGAGGCTGGATTCGATACCGGTTCGGCCACCTACACCGGCAATCTGAGCGGCAATCTGACTCGTCGCGGCTGGACTCGCCTGCCCGCGAATGGCAATCCGCAGGCTGGTGACATCCTGTTGAACGACGTGCACCACGTGGCCGTGTATCTGGGTGGCGGCAAGCTCGCGCAGGCGTCCATCAGCGAGCGTGGCACCGCGTATGGCAGGGCGGGCGATCAGACCGCCCGCGAGACAAATATCAGGGGCTACTACAACTATCCGTGGAACTGCTATTTGCGCTACGGTGGCGTCTCTTCGGCTTCCGCCGGCGCTCTCGCGGTTGACGGCAATGTCGGCCCGGCCACCGTGCGCCGTTGGCAGCAGGTGATGGGCACTGCGGTGGATGGCATCATCAGCGGCCAGCAGGTGCCTGACGAACGCACCTACTGGCGTCCGGCAATCGACTCGAGCGTGGTTCGCTACGGTGCTGGCGGCAGTGATCTGATCCGCGCCGTCCAACGCCGACTCGGCTGCGGAGTGGACGGACTGCTCGGCCCGGCGACCATCAAGGCCATCCAGCGTCATTACGGTCTGGCGCAGGATGCGAGCTTCGGCCCCGCGACCGCACGAGCCTTGCAGTCGGCGCTCAACCAGGGACGATTATAAGGAGGTTTAAATGGCTCAGCATGCAGCACCGTCCACTTTGGAGACCACCGTCAATAATCTGACCAACGAGTGTGAGGATGGTCAGGACAACCAGCCGCCGGACGCATATACGCCGGTTTTCAGCAAGCAGGTGAGGACCGTGGTCTACGTGCTTGGCCTGGTCGCCTCTTGCGTCGGCCTCGGCTTCATGACCTTTGGTGACGCGGCCATCGGCGGATACATCAGCACCGTGGCCGGCTTCATCGCCAGCGGTCTCGGAGTGGCCTACAATCCGCTGCGCCGTGATTGATTTTTCTGGCGTGAGACTCAACCTCGCGTGGAAGAAAATTCACGCACTCGGGTGCTTGTGGAAATTCTCACACCCTGTTTTTAAATCTGCCCCTTCTCCGTTTGGAGGAGGGGCTTTTCTTGTTATTCGGCGTGTTTGCGTGGCCTTCCGCCGCCGACGCCTCGGCCAGGGCGGCTGGCGTTCCACCGGTCGATGGTGTCCTCGCGCCAGCCTCTGGCCTTGCCGACGACCACGTCCGGCTCGGGCAGCCTGTAGCGTGCCAGTGCGCCTTTGGTGATTCCGAGGCGTTCGGCCACCTCGGTCATGCTCAGATAGCGTTCAGTCATCCTTGCCGCCCCGTCTGTCCATGGCGAGCGTGGCAAGGCTCCAGATGCCGGCCGCGAGTCCGAACAGTCCGGCCTGCCATGGTTTTCCAGCGAAGCCGAGCATGGCCGACAGCAGGCCGAAACACGAAAAACATAAGAAAAACAGCGGATTGATAGGCTCGACACCATGTAGGGTTGGAAATGGACAGAGATGGAGTCGATTACGGACCTGCCTTCACCGCTCTAGCTGCTTCACGACGTCAAAAATAGCCGATTTTCATATATTTGAGACAGTGTAGAGGTGGTAGCCTGAGTGGTAAATCATCACTCAGTCATATAAAAAGCCAATAAACAGAACGGTTTTCAGAGAATCAGCGATATTTCTGCTGGACGAACAGCCATACGAAAAGGTAAACGGCCAGGGATACGACGATTGGTACGGCCACGGCGACGCCGTCATTATGCACGATGGAATTGGCCGCATCGGCCATCGACAGAATGACCGAACCCGATGAGAACGAGTTGAGCAGAGACGCGAACACGCCGCGTTTACGCCCCATCATGGCATTGGTGTCGTTTTGCACGATCTGCTCCTGATTGTGCTCCACTTGCCTGCGTGCCTGGCTTTCATCGCCGACAAGCAGGTTCTCCAACACTTTCGACACGTTGTCGGATTGCGCTGTGCCATCCTCCTGCACGGTTGCGGACGGGGAACTGGCGTTCACCGACCATGTCGACGAACTGTAGGCGACACCGAACACCGAAGCGAACAGGCAGATGACGACTATCATCCAATAGTGTCTCTTATAGGCTTTCCTTGCATTGGCCTTCATGCCTTTGCGATCCATGCAGGCCTCCCTTCTTCTCGTCAATGAGATTCCGTTTTCGATTTTAACCGGCATGTTCCGTGATCGCTTTGATAAAAACATGGAAAACGGCACACGCGGCTGTCTGTGTCTTCTGCGAAACTGTAGGGTGCGTAAAACGCGGTAATGTCCACAATTCGATAGGGAGAAAGCACAGTTATGGCTCACGTCATCGATTTCAAGGAGGCCGGTTTCGAGTCCGTCCTCGATGAACTGGAATGGCGCGGGTTGATTTCCCAGTCCACTGACAGGGATCGACTCGCCGAAGCGTTGAACGGAGAGCCCATCACCTATTATTGCGGCTTCGATCCGACCGCCGCCTCCCTGCACATCGGCAACCTCGTTCAGCTCATCAACATGCGCCACCTGCAGGCCGCAGGACACCATCCGATCGCGTTGGTCGGCGGCGCCACCGGCCTGATCGGAGATCCGCGCCAGTCGGGCGAACGTACGCTCAACCCGAAGGACGTCGTGGCCGGCTGGGCCGATCGTCTGAAGAAGCAGATCGGCGGCATCCTCGAGACCGAAGGCAGCAATCCGGTACGTTTCGTGTCCAACTACGATTGGACCGCTTCGATGAACGTCATCGACTTCCTGCGTGACGTCGGCAAGAATTTCCGTATGGGCACCATGCTCGCCAAGGACACCGTGGCCCGTCGCCTCAACTCCGAGGAAGGCATCTCCTTCACCGAGTTCAGCTACCAAGTGCTGCAGGGCAACGACTTCCTGCACCTGTTCGACGAGTACCATTGCGTGCTGGAGATCGGCGGCTCCGACCAGTGGGGCAACCTCACCTCCGGTCTGGATCTGATCCACAAGGTGCGCGGCGTGGACGTGAACGTGTTCACCAGCCCGATCATCACCGACGCGCAGGGCAAGAAGTTCGGCAAGTCCGAAGGCAACGCCGTCTGGTTGGATGGCACGATGCTCAGCCCCTACAAGTTCTACCAGTTCTGGTTCAACCGTCCCGACAGCGAGATGGAGAACCTGCTCAAGGCGTTCACCTTCCTGCCAAAGGCCGAAATCGAACGGCTTATCGAGGAAAGCAAGACCAATCCGGGCGCGCGTGAGGCGCAGCGCACCCTCGCATGGGAGGTCACCAGCTTCGTGCATGGCGAGGAAGCCACTCGCCAGGCCATCGAAGCTGCCGGCGCGTTGTTCGGACGTGGCGGCGATCTGGCGGACATCGATGAGTCCACGCTTGAGGCCGCTATCGACGGCATGAAGGTCGATGGGGAATTCGCCAAGGTCGCAGCCGGCGACCGTGTGGCCGAGGCTGGTATGAAGGCAGGCCTGTTCAAGTCGATTTCCGAGGCGCGCAAGACCATCAAGTCCGGTGGCGTGTACCTCAACAACACGCGCGTGGAGGATGAGGAACAGACGTTGCAGGAAGGTGACTTCCTGCATGGTCGTTTCGTGCTCATCCGCCGCGGCAAGAAGGCGCTCGGCGTCGTCGAACAGGCGTGAGACGCATAGGCAATCGTAAGTAAATAATCGCAAGTATCTCAAGACCAATAAGGAACAGCATGGCAGAAGAACAGCGCGGATCGCGCGGCAAGTCCTACGGCAACCACAAGTCCTACGGCTCGGGCAGGCCGGGTAACCGCGGTGGCAAGGGATTCAAGCCGCGCGGCAACGGCGGCAAGTCCTACGGACACAAGTCCGCCTTCCACAACGATGACCGTAAGGGCGGATATCGCAAGGGCAATGGCGGCGGATACCGTCGTGGCGACCGCGATTTCCATCGCGATGGCGAAGGCGAAGGTCAGGAGCGTCGTTTCCACAACGGTCCGCGCAAGTTCAACCGCGATGGCGAGCGTCGTGACGACCGCCGCGGCGGCTATCGTGGCAATCGCGGCGACAATCCGCGCTACCAGCGTGATGGCGAGCGTTCCGGTTTCCGCCATGATGACCGTCGCGATGGCGAGCGTCGCAATTTCCGTCATGACGGTGACCGTCGTGACTTCCGCCGTGACGATCGCCGCGACAACAACCGTCGTGACGGCGAATTCCGCGAGTTTTCGCAGGAAGAGAAGCGCCAGTACCGTGAGGAGAAGCGCTCTGAATACATGAGGCGCCCGCGCCGTAACTCCGACGGCACGATGAGCTTCCCCTCGCAGAACCCGTACACCG
>OGOO01003045.1_pt1 | contig 11288 bp, 8 predicted proteins | sample 1552651 | NCBI WGS metagenome assembly OGOO01 (sample SAMEA2580118, study PRJEB22360) | human gut metagenome | biome: human gut; feature: human-associated habitat; material: faeces | place: Denmark | collected 2008/2010 | reverse complement strand
GGATTGCCGCCAACGTGGAACTACAGCAGGGGGCAGATGTGCGAAGCACTGAACATTTGCAAGCGCAAGGGATACGTGAGGTGGAGCGACATCAAGCTGGATGCAGAGAACCTTTTGAGGGCGAGACTGGAGAAGGCGATGAACCTGGGAACAAGAGAGAAGTACTCGAAGTATTACACGATGAGCGCAGCCGACTACATGAAGTGGTGCTGGAACAATCCGCATGCAGCGCACTCGCCATACAAGATGTTCGAAGGGGCAATGTTGCCAGCTGACGAACGAGACAGCGAGGGAAATATCGTATACAAGTACAACGGAGCGAAATTTTAAATAAAGAATCGTATGCCACAAGGTAACAACAATAAGCGAAGGGCACAGCGCATTGACATCGAGAACCGCCTGCAGATTATCGCACCATTATACCGCAAGGGATGGACGGAGCGAGAAATCACGGCAGAGGTGCGCAAGCGGCTCGACAGCCCGAAGTACAACCAGGCACACTGCGACATTCAGCGGTTGCTGAAGGAGTGGAGGGAAGAGCGGCTGACCGACACCGATGCAAAGATTACGAGCGAGGTCGCAAGGTTGAAGCTGGTAATACGTGAAGCGTGGGATGCGTGGGAGAAATCCAAGGAAGACTACCACGAAAAGAAATCGAACCAGCAGGGACTTCCAGTCGTAGATGAGCGAGGGAGGATGGTTTCTATCGAGACCGTCAAGACGATGATGTACGATGCCGAGAAGCGAGGATTCGGAGAACCACGCTACCTCGACATCATCATCAAGGCTGAGACGCAAATCTGCAAGTTGCTCGGACTGGATAAGGTCGTGCTTGACTTGCCAGGCTTCCAAGGCGGCATCGAGGTTCGATACGTCAACTCGGGGCACGAGTGTGCATCCAGCGAGCAGGAAGTAATCGAGCGTGAGGGATTGGATAGAGATTAATTTTTATCATAATTTGTTTTAAGTTTTAGTTTGTTTGAAGAATGGCACTATTTGACGTTATTGGTGAACTATATGCCCCGAATGCGGACGTGAAGCCAAGGTTTCTCGTGAACCAAGGAGGCACGTCCTCGGGGAAGACATACACCATTATGCAGCGTCTTATAGTGCTTTCTTTTGAGCACCCCATGGCAATTATCACGGTGTGCGGTCAAGACCTCCCGAACTTGAAGGTGGGAGCCATGCGAGACCTCGACACCATCCTGCATTCACGTTCAGAGCTGCTGGACTGGTTCAAGAACAACAAGAGCGACAGCAGCTACAGAGGAAAGAACGGCTCAATCATCGAGTTCAAGAGTTACCAGGATGCGCAGGACGCCAAGAACGGTAAGCGAGACTACCTGTTCGTGAACGAGGCGAACGGTGTGCCCTATGAAGTGTTTTGGCAGCTTGCCATCCGAACCCGAAAGCAGGTGTTCATCGACTACAACCCAAGCGCAAGGTTCTGGGTGCACAACAACATCATCGGAAGGGAGGACTGCCGGCTGATCCTAAGCGACCACCGAAACAACCGATTTCTGACAGCGCAGGAGCATAAGAAGATTGAGGAGATTGATGATCCCGAACTTTGGAGAGTGTACGCTAGAGGATTGACTGGAAAGATAACCGGGCTTATCTTCACCAACTGGGGCATCGTTGACAAGCTGCCACCAAGGGAGGAGTGGAAGATGGAATGCAGGGGTATGGACTTTGGATTCACCAACGACCCGACAGCAGTGGAGCACCTTATATTGGCGCACGGAGAGTTGTGGGTGGATGAGGAAATCTACCAGCCCGGAATGACGAACGACGACATCGCAGACCGATGCAAGGAAAACGGACTGACAAAACGAGACCTTATCATTGCGGACTCGGCAGAGCCTAAGAGCATTAAGGAGATACACAACCAAGGGCTGTGGATAATAGGCAGCACCAAGGGAGCGGACAGCATCAACAACGGCATCGACATCTTGAAGCGTTTCCGTATCAACATAACAAGACGCAGCCACGGCATCATCGGGAACATGCAGCAATACAAGTGGAAGAAGTCAAGGGATGGAGAGACAACGAACCAGCCTATAGACGCATTTAACCACGGCATAGACGCAATACGATACGTAGCCTTGAAGAAGTTATCCGTAGCGAGCCACGGAACGGCTAGGGCGCACGTATTGAGACAATAACTACGACAAAATTATAAAGCGTATGGATAATAACACCACATTCAAGTACTGGCTGGCAGTGGCAAGGCACACCAGCTATAAAATCGGCAAGCAGCCACGACCAGCTTTTGTCGGGGAGAAACAAGTGCCCGACAATCTCAACCAGCTATCCATCGGGCAGCTGATTGACCTTTCCAAGCTATCAGACAGCGAGGAAAGTCTGTATCAGATAGTGACAACCGTCCTCGGTCTGAGCCACAAGGAAGTGGAGCAGGCTAGGGCGGTTGATGTCGTTATGCTCATCGGCTGGGTTACAGCGGAGGTTGAGCGCATCAACAAGCTCTTCGAGAGCACAGACACAGCGAAGCCAACACGACTGGAGAAGGAGGCAGGCATAGATACCCTGCGCTTTGGCTTATTCGGCATGTTGGACTGGTACGCAGTGAGGATGGGCATCAGCGACCACGACCAAGTTCTGAAAACGCCATGGCTTCGCATCTACAAGTGCATGGAAATGGACAACAAGAGAAGCGTGTACGAGCGAAACCTGCAGAAGTTGCAAGCGGAAGAAATGAAACGTAAATCCAGATAATTATGGCAACAATCAGAGAAACATTAAAGCAGTTGGCAGCAGACACGCTACCAGACTACACCTACCTTTTCGAGGACTGGGACACAGCGGACACCAAGCTGGAGAAACTGAACTATCCGGCAATCGTCTGCATCATACCAGCCAGCGGCACGACAGAGATACGCAACGGCAGGGTGTACGACACCGTGAACGTTGCCCTGGCTTATCTCGACACCGTACCGAGGGGAGCGGAAGGCGAAGACAACGGAGAGTGCATCGACCGGATGAAGGTTGCAGGGGCAAGGATGATACGAGCCATCAACCAGTCGCACCAGTTCGAACCGCTGGAGGGGCAGCAGTACTACGAGACCATCATCGAGCGGCTGAGCACGATCGTGTCGGGCGTAATGTACTCCCTGCAACTGACACAGAGCATAGGAGGGTGTGAGGTATGAGCAAGGGAGGAATACAATTCGACCCCAAGGCGGCATCGCTGATAATGAGGGAGGAAGTGGAGAGAGCACGGCAGCTTATCATCAACCACATCAGAATCAACGGACAGAACGCATCGGGGCGCACCATAGCGAGCCTAAAGGTGGAGCAGCCCAGCGAGGACGAGACCATCCTTTGGGGACACAAGCCATTCGGGGTTCTCGAGACTGGACGAAGGGCAGGAAAGATACCATACGGCTTCCGTGGCATCATCCGCCAGTGGATGAAGGACAAGGGACTGCACGGCACACCTATCCCCTACAAGACCCAGCGACCGCACAAGTACACACCGCAAGAGCGTGGCGACATGAGCATGGCAGGGGCAATCGCCCACACCATCGCCAACAAGGGTTCTAGGCTGCACCGCACTGGCGGCAGGGCTGACGTGTACAGCAACGTTGTGCCCGATACGATGAAGCGGTTGGGGCAGAGACTTATTTTCTTAATCCACCAGTCGGTGGGAAGTATCAAACTAAACAATGAGACGGTATGAGACAGACAACGAAAAACGGCATCACGATTAAGTATGCGGACGCTGTAGGCTTCGCATTCCTTCCCTGCATCATCAAGGCAAGCGGCTCGGGCGTTGCGAGCATCGAGACAACCATCAGCAGGGAGACCAGGGCGCACACGTACAGCGTGGAAGCGTTTGCAGATAACTGCATCATGGACTACCGGGAATATGTACAGGCACTCTTCGATGGCATCAGCTTCGGGAACCTTGACTACACCAGGGAGATTCAGCAGAGCAACCTCGGGGCAGCGTTCAATATTTCCGTGAAGGTCAAGAACAGCGAGGGGAGCGACATCGCGACATTCAGTTATACGACCTTCTACGTGTGGGGAGCGATGAGGGCAGGCGAGACGTGGAACGGATTCAAGAGGCTCACTTGGTTCACGCATTTCCCATTTTCCTTTGGTCTTTATACCAGTGAGGCTTCCCAGATACTTGTCGGCTACGAGGGAGCACCAAACAAGTTGGTTAAGCCGGGCATCGCTGGCATCGTGGACATCAATGCCAGCGTTCTGCCAAGCAAGGCGATGTACTGGAACATCTACGACTACGATGGCAAGATAGAGCTGGGAACGTTTACGGACGTTTTCGACCTTACCTTTGCGATGGCGAGCGGTGGCAAGCAGTCTCTCCTTGCAAGGATAGAAAGGAACGACACGGAGAAGGGTATCTACCTGCGTTGGGTTGACCGTCACGGCTTCTATCGCTACTGGCTCTTCACGCAAGGCGATGAGAGCAGGGCGATAAGCAGCGACACCAGCTTCATTCGCAACAACCTCGGAGAGTATGACGATACGATATTCGGCTACCTCGGAGCGAACGGCAGAAGGCAGGGCTACAGCAGGGAGGACACCATACCACTTTGCGCACCGCTTGTGGACAGCGAGACGTTCGATTTCCTGCAAGACCTTGCCAGCAGCCCGGTTGTTGATATGTATATCGGGGACAACAACTGGCAGAGCGTGACAATCAAGGCAGGAACGTACACCAAGACAACGGCAGAGTTGCAGGATTTCGTCTGCAACCTGGTTATTAACAATACACAGATTCAGCAGCTATGACAGACCAGCAACTTTACATCGATGGCATCTTGATGGATATGAGCGAGGAAACGGCAATCACGCTCGACATCAAGAGTAATCTTTTCCGTGACATCACGAAAATGACCGCCAACACGACATACACCATCAACCTGCCCAAGACAGCACACAATATGGCGGTGCTGGAGTTTGCAGGAAAACCGAGCACAAGCAGCAAATACCCCTATATTTTCCACACAGCACGTTATTTCCGTAACGGACTGGAGATTATCCGCAACGGAAGGGCAAGCGTCCTGAGCGTAAAGGAAACCATCGAAATTTCTATTTATTGGGGATTGTTCCAGGCATTGACAACGCTGCAATCGTCCGATTTGAAGCTGAACGAGTTGAATTGCACGAAGTATCTGCGGTTCAACAGAAACAACAGCTCCTACACCTACGAGAAGGCGATTTCCGAGGGAGTTTTCTATGGAACCTATGACGCTGCAGCGGTCAAGACATCAAGCGAGGAGTGGCAGGGCTATGACCGCAACGTTGGGGGGAACAGCAACACGACATATTCACTCGTTGACGGTAAGATAAGAACAGGAACAGAGGTCGGGAAGTACGTGTCGGGCGAGGTGTTGACCGATGAAACCTACTTGTGCGCAATCATACCTTTCGAAGCAGGAATGAGAGCGACCATCAGCAAAGTGTTGGGAAAGGGAGACTATCGAACCTGGGCAATACTCGATACCAACAAGAACATCGTGAGCCTTGCTGCGGATGCAGGAACGATCGAGACGGAAACCAATCCGGCCATACCAGCACCCGACCCGATTTTATCAGAATCTATCGGTGCAGGCATCCTTTGCGCCAGTGGAGACACGAAAACAGCTATGACGACAATCAGCGTCCGATTTGCATTGATGGACGAAGCACCAGCAGGGCAGGTGGAATACGGAAGCTACGACCCTGCAACTGGATTTACGGAAGCCTGGGGAGTGGAAGACGTACCAGCAGACAAGGGTGGAACAGAAATCACGGTGAACGTAACCAAGTATAAGCAGGCTGGAAGGCTCATCTACGTTAAGCCATCAAAGAACGGAATGCTCTACTGGATAGCAGGCGAATGTTCGGAAAGCAGCTACTACGTATCGGGCGGAACACAATACAAGACATCGAGATTCGCACCATACAGCGTGAAGTACACCAGCGATAGTGAGCCAATCGATATAGACCTTCAAGCACCTGCCACGGCAGAGTGGCTTGTTATCAATGCAATCAAGGAATACAGCACCGGAACGACCATTCAAGTTAAAAGCGAGACGGAGAACCGGGCGAAAGCCAGCAGCAGGGAAGTACAGACTTCTTCGAGCGGTGGCACGTTTGACGGAGGCGGTTCATTCGGCTATGCAAACAAGGGAGCAATCCAGCCAAGCGTGACGGCACAATATATCCTAGACCTTATCACGGCACAGACCGGGGTTGCATTCGGATGGAGCAGCCAGGCGAAAGAAACCATCAAGGGGCTTGCCGTTCCATTGATTACAAGGAAGGCAGATGCACAGACGGTTGTAGGCAGCTTTGAGGGCACTTTCTACGCAACAACGAACCTCGGCATTCTTGAATTCCAACCAACGAGCCTATCGGAGGTCTTCGATGGGCTGGAACTTGCGACCAGATACAGCCAGCTGAAAGTTAAGATTGCCTGCACGATGATTTTCGATGTTCAGATGAACTGGTCGTGGGACGCATCGAATGCACGCCCGAATGGGCATATCGGAAACTCTTACGAAGGCTCCACGGAATGGAACGGAGTATATCAGTATGATCCTTGCTACGTTGAAATCAAAGTCGTATCAAAGCATACGAGCGACCAGGAGGAAAGCGAGTACACCAAGACATACATCGCAGGCTTGGAGATAGATGAAGATTATCCTTCTTCTAGAGGGTATATTACAGACTACGATTCGGACAAGGTAAACGGACGGTTCATACACCTTGCAGCAGGGCGAGGGGAGATTCAACTTGAAGAGGGCGACATCGTTACCTTCGAGTTCAAACACTACGGTAAGGGAGTCTTGCGAGGGCTGCGTGGGTACAACGGACGTATTTCTGCAAGCATCAGCCAGAGCGATGAAGTACCCTACGGAGGAAATTTCCCTATCGGCAAGAACCTGCCCGACATCAAGGTGACGGATTTTTTGAAGTGTATCTGCATTCTGACATCAACGTTCCCAAGCCAGCGATTTTCCGATGGCAGACTTGCGTTTGCGGACATTGTGAGCCTATGGGAAGCCAAGGCGCAAGCGGTGGACTGGACGAAGAAGCTCATCCCAAGCGAAGCCTGCAACCATCCAAGGCAGACCGATTTCAGCGTAGAGGACTACTGCCAGCATAACATCTACAAGTGGAAGGAAGACGATACTGTCTATCAGAAGCACGATGCGGATATGGAGATAGACAACAAGACGCTGGAATATACGCAGGACGTTTGCACGCTGCCATTCGCAGCCACGGACGGAAACCGCATACCGATATACGAGTGGGAGAGTACGCAACACACCTTTGGCAGAACCAAGATAACGGTACAGACAGCCACCAAGTACAAGGCGTGCAAAGACCGAATCGTGAATCTTACAAAGGACGATACCGGCTATGCGGCATTGGCTTTCAACATCGACCTGCAAGGTGTCTTCGACAGCAAGCTGGAAAAGCTGAGAAAGACAGTGGCGAACCCGCACCAGATAACGGAGCGTTTCAACCTTTCGGATTTGGAGATACTGAACTTTGACGAAACGAAGCCAGTGTACCTTGCGCAGTATGGAGCGTATTTTGCGGTTCTCGAAATCAAGACCACAAGCAGCGGATACTGCGAGGTTACAATGATAGAGTTGAACAACTAAAAGATAAAAAACTATGGTAAGTGAAGACAAACAGCAGATACTTGACATCAAGGTCAAGTACGAGGATGCAATCTATGGCATCATCAGATACAAGGAGAAGATAGACGAGCTAAAGCAATCCATCAAGGACTTGCAGCAGCAGGAAAAAGACAAGACCATCACGACCAACGAGATGAAGTTGCAGACGGAAGCCATCAACGCAACCATCAAGGAGTACAAGTACAACGTGCGTACCTTGCAGAAGGAGATCCAGAACAACGTGCGCACAGAGAACGAGCAGGAAGGCAGCTTGAAGCAGTTGCGTGCCCAGCTTTCCAATGCCACCAAGAAATATGACGAAATGGCGAAGGCAGAGCGTGAGGGAGCGAAGGGGCAGGAGATGCAGGAGCATATCCAAGACTTGATAGAGGAGCTGAAAGAGGCTGAGGAGGCTACTGGAAGATTTCAGCGCAGTGTCGGCAGCTATTACGATTCCATGATGAAGGCGGCTGACGACCTACAGAACACCGAGTCTTTCGGTTTTGATGTTGTTGATGATACTGGAATCGGAAAGGTCATGGAAATGGGAAAGTCCGTGGAAGACCTAAGGGTAAAGTTTGGTGCGTTGAAAAATACGGCTCTTTCCTTATTGACCAACCCTTATTTCCTCGCCATGGCAGGTGTGGCAGGTGTCGGAATGGCTTTCAAATGGTTCTATGACTACAACAAGGGATTGATGGAAGCCACACGACTGACGCAGCAGTTCACTGGATTGACTGGAGACGAGATGAAATCCGTGCGCAACGAGGTTCTTGCGGTATCCAATACATTCGGTTTGGAATTCACGGAGACGATGCAGTCTGCTAATACGATGAGCAAGGCTTTCGGCATTTCCGTTTCTGAGAGTTTGAAGATTATTCAGGACGGACTTGTGAGCGGTGCAAACGCCAACGGAGAATTCCTCGATACGATTAAGGAATACCCGAGATACTTCAAGGAAGCCGGACTGAGTGCCGAGGAAATGGTGGCAATATCAACGCAAGCGACCAAGGAGGGAATTTTCAGCGACAAGGGTGTTGATACCATCAAGGAAGGAAATCTACGACTGCGAGAAATGACAACCGCTACGGCTGCTGCGCTTGACGGAATAGGCATTTCTTCTAAGCAAGTTCAAAAGGACTTGCAGGACGGAAGCAAGACCACATTCCAGGTTATGCAAGAGGTGGCTAATAAGTTGAAGGAACTCCCACAGTCAAGTGCTGCTGTAGGTAGCGCAATTGCCAACATCTTCGGTGGTCCGGGAGAGGATGCCGGACTAGCGTATATTGAAATGCTCGGTAATATCGAACTTGATATGGACAAAGTGAAGGCAAAGTCCGGGGATATTGCCAAGGCACAAGAAGACGAATTGAATGCAACCAAGGAATTGCAGGACGCAATGGCTTCTTTGTTTGATTATACCGGGGGTGGATTCGAGAAGATGAAGGCTCAGTTGTCAACGATTGCGAAGAAATCACTTACGGCAGTTATCAAGGGAGTAGTGAAGGCGATAAACTACTTCATCGATTGGTACAATGATAGCCTTCTGTTGCGAGGGGTAATCAATGCACTCGGCACAAGTTTCCGCTTGATGTGGAACGCAATCAAGCTCGTATGCAATCTTGGAATAGACGCATTCAAGAGGATGGGCTTTGCAGCCAAGGGCATGCTTGATATTCTCGAAGGTATCGTGACTTTCGACCTATCCAAGGCACAGAAGGGATTCAAAGAGATTTTTGACATATCCGGCACTATCAAGGAAGCATGGCACGACATCAAAAACGCTGGTATAGAGATAGGCAATTCATTTGCTGACGGATTCGAGAACACCGTGAACGGAAGGCTTGAACATCTGAAATTAGCCAGCGTGAACGGTGGAGCGACCAGCAGCGAGCCAGTGAGCGGAAACAAGGGAACGACACCAGCAGCCAAGGGAAGCACTGCCAAGACCAAGGCACAGAGAGCCAAGGAAGAAGCGGAAGCCAAGGCAGAGGCAGAGCGCAGGAAGAAGCAGGAAAAGGAATTGCAGGAACAGATTGCACTTATCCAGTACCAGTACAACGAGCAAGTAATGGACGCAAAGAAGCGATACCTCGCAGGCATGTACGACAACGAGCGAGACTACAGCAACGACCTCGAACAGCTGGAGAAGAACATGGTGGCACGAAGCCTTGACGCATACGTGGCGGCAGGGAAAATCGGAGCGGAAAAAGCGCAGGAAATGCAGGCAAAGCTACTCGACATCATGATAAAGGCGAAAGCGGACTTGAAGAACCAAGCCAAGGATATTGTGGACGAACTCAACAAGGAGTTCGAAAACGCAGAGAAGGCACGCAAGGATGCGGACATCATGAACGGTAGCACTGGAGAGGAAGACGATGCAGCCAAGCTGGAGAGATACAAGGCTTTCCTTCAGAGTAAGCTGGACGCATACAAGGACTATGCAGCCGTGCAGAATCAGCTACAGCAGGAACTTTCGGATACAGAGGTGGAAATCGAGAAAAATAAGAATGAGAAAAAGAATAAACTGACAGAGGAACAGCTTCAAAATGCGAAAAACTACATATTGGCGGTTGGAGATGCTTTTGTTGATTTTTTCAATAGCGAAGAGAAGTCTTTTCATTCTTTTCTGAAATCTTTGCTTATTTCTTTTTTGGATGCTGTCGAGATAGCTATGGAAGCACAATACGTTGAAATCCTAGGCAAAGACTTGGTTAAATTAGGATTTGCTGGTGTGGCGAGCGCAGCAGCAAAGCTTGCATTGCTTAAGGCAGCGTTTGCAGCGGCAAAAGCACTCGTCAAGGGATTTTCCACTGGTGGCTACGTCCAAGGCTCGGGCACTGGAACGAGCGACAGCATCCCGGCAAGGCTATCCAATGGCGAGAGCGTAATGACCGCCAAGGCGACATCGATGTTCAGCCCGATATTATCCGCATTCAACCAGCTTGGAGGTGGCGTGCCTATCGTAGTAAACAACGGAGGCAGCAATATCGGCATGGATATGCTGGCGGCAGCGGTCGCTAGAGGTTATCAGATGGCTCCACAGCCAGTAGTGAGCGTGGAGGAGATAAACAGAACCCAGCGGAGAGTGCAGACGATAGAGAATATCGGAAGGCTCTAACGGTGTTGTTATTTTATCAAGATTTGCGTTCTGAGCGGTTTTTGGTCGAAGGTGGTAAAGTTATACGCCCAAGGCTGTAAAAGCCGCTTAGAGCACAAATTTTCGGCTTGTTTAGGAAAATTAACTGTTTAAGAGATAAACATATTGAAAATTATCGTATCTTTGCAGCGTTTTAAAACTTAAAAATAACGTTTCAATGGCAAAACTCAGAATATACAACGACATCGACAGCCAAGACAACAAGTTTTGGTATCAATGGTTTGGTGGTGACTGCGTGTGTTTTCAAGATATAGATGTTTTTGCAGCAAGCATACCGGAGAATGATGATACCATCGATATGCGTATCTTCTGCAATGGCGGCTCGGTTGTCGAAGGCTGGGCGATTTACGACCGACTGCGACAGAGCGGCAAGAAGATAACCTGCACCATTGAGGGCAAGGCTGCTAGTATGGCAACAATCATTATGCTGGCAGCACCAAAGGAGAGGCGCAAGGCATACG
>OGOO01003044.1_pt1 | contig 11292 bp, 10 predicted proteins | sample 1552651 | NCBI WGS metagenome assembly OGOO01 (sample SAMEA2580118, study PRJEB22360) | human gut metagenome | biome: human gut; feature: human-associated habitat; material: faeces | place: Denmark | collected 2008/2010 | reverse complement strand
AGAAGGAGAAAATTATGCCAACAACAGAAAAGCCGGGACTGACCCGGGATGCCATTAAATATCTGGCAATTTTTACCATGCTTCTGAACCATATCGCCAACGTGCTTCTGCCGGAAAACACGATCCTGTGGGAAGTGTTTATAGACATTGGCTACTTCACAGCCATTACCATGTGCTATTTTCTTGTGGAAGGTTTTTACTATACACATTCCAGGAGAAAATACGGTGAAAGGCTTCTGATCTTTGCCGGGATCTCCCAGGTTCCCTATATGATAGCCTTTGGGAATTCACAGCTGAATATGATCTTTACTCTGTTTATCTGTTTTATGATCCTGGTTGTTCAGGAAAGGATGATGGCAAGTAAATGGAGAATTCCACTTCTGATCCTGCTCCTTTTACTATCCGTTTATTCGGACTGGGCAATCCTGGCACCGGTTTTTACCATCTGGTTCCATGAGAGCTGGGGGAACAGGAAGAGGATGATAACAGCGTACGGAGTCGGTGCTGCCCTTTTTGTGCTGTTTAACTACAGCTCCTACGTGGAAAAAATGGCAGCGGGACCGGCAATGCTCCATGCTCTGTTTTCGGCAGCAGGGATCGTGGCATCAGGAATCATCATCCTGTGCTTCTATAATGGCAAAAAATCCGAAAAAGCACCGAAGTTTTCCAAGTGGTTTTTCTATATTTTCTATCCGGCACATCTGCTGATCCTGAGCATAGTCCGTGTTATAGTACAGTAATAGATAAAATAAAATCTCTCCAATATTTATAACCGGATAGATTGCCGAAAATAAATTTCATATCCACATAAAACATAGTAATTCTGTAAGAAAACAGAAAAATAGCGAAAAAACTCTTGAAAACCCACAAATTATCTGCTATGCTAACTGACATGACAAAGGCGTCTGGAAATTGAGTTTCCAGGCGCTTTTTGCGTTGCAGAATAATTGAGGGAATCGAGGAGGAAATGTATGATGAATGCAGGAGATACCGGCTTTATGCTGATCTGTACAGCCTTTGTGTTCTTTATGACACCTGGGCTTGCGTTTTTCTACGGAGGACTGGTCCGCAGGAAAAATGTGGTAAATACCATGATGGCCTGTGGGGCGATCATGGGACTGTCCGTAGTTATGTGGACATTGTTTGGATATTCGCTGGCATTTGGAGGAAATCATGGCGGGATCATCGGAGATTTTCGCTGGTTTTCGCTGAATGGCGTAGGCTGGGAGCCGGGACCTTATGCGGATACGATCCCGCATCTGGTATTTGTGGCGTTCCAGATGATGTTTGCCATGATCACACCGGCACTGATCACCGGTGCCGTGGTTGGAAGAATGCGTTTTAAGGCGCTGTTTTTCTTTATTGCGATCTGGTCTTTGATTGTGTATTATCCAATGGCACATATGGTCTGGGGAGACGGTGGATTTCTGGCAGCCATTGGCTCTGTGGACTTTGCAGGAGGAAATGTGGTACATATCAGTTCTGGTGTCAGTGCACTGGTTCTTGCCATTTATCTTGGACAGAGACGAGGCTATGCAAAAGCAACCTATCGCACACACAATATCCCATTTGTATTTCTCGGAGCAGCTATGCTGTGGTTCGGATGGTTCGGCTTTAATGCAGGAAGTGCGCTGAAGGCAGACGGCCTTGCGGCACATGCCTTTATGACCAGCAGCATTTCTTCTGCCTGCGCACTGCTGACCTGGATGCTGATCGAGGTGATCCGCGAGGGAAAACCGACACTGGTTGGTGCATCCACAGGTCTTGTTATCGGACTGGTAGCCATTACACCGGGAGCTGGTTTCGTACCGGTATGGGCATCCTTTATCATTGGGATCCTGGTAAGCCCGATCTGTTACTTTACTGTGCTCCTTCTGAAACAGAAGCTGAAGATCGATGATGCCCTGGATGCTTTTGGCTGCCATGGTATCGGTGGTATCTGGGGAGGAATCGCAACAGGTCTCTTCGGAAAAACTTCCATTAACTCTGTTGCAAAATGGGATGGCCTTGTGTTTGGAGATCACCGTCTGTTCCTGGCACAGGTATTGAGTATTGTGATCACCATTGCGGTTGCTATTGTGGGAACGCTGATCTGTATCGGGCTCGTGCGGATCTTTACACCGCTTCGTGTAGATCCGAAGGAAGAGATGGTCGGTCTGGATGCATCCCAGCATGGAGAGAATGCATATCCGTCATTTAATGGATTTGACTGATAAAAGAATTTGTTCGGCAATGATCGTGTGAAAATGGAGGAAATCGTATGCTTATAAAGATAGAAGCAATCGTAAGAGAAGAAAAAATGGAAGATGTAAAAGCAGCGTTAAATGAGATCCAGGTTAACGGTTTTACAGTAACCCAGATCATGGGATGCGGAACACAGCGTGGTTACACAGAGTATGTCCGTGGTTCCAAGATCGATGTATTTCTGAAACCGAAGATCAAGTTTGAAATCGTGGTATCATCGGAAGATTGGGAGATCAAAGTTATTGATGCTGTGCAGAAAGCAGCGTTTACCGGTGATCCAGGCGATGGAAAGATATTTAGCTATGAGATCCGTAACGCTGTTCGTATCCGTACAGGTGAGACCGGATACGATGCGCTGCAGTCGGAGTTCCTGTAAAATAATAAAGATATAAAAAAGATCCTTCTGGAAAAACTGAGATATTCAGATTTTCAGAAGGATTTTTTGCAGATAATTAACAATAGTCTTACTTTGATTTGATGCAAACTTCTGCAGTTACATATAAGATAGAAAGGTACACAATAGATCAGTTAGAAAGTAAAATTAAAACATACGGAAAAACTATGTCAAAAAAGAAATCAAAGAAGATCAGAAAAGAGCAGGCTCAGGAGTTGAGTTCAGCAGAACCGGAACATCTTAAACTGGCGGCAGAAAAAACAGCAGCCATTGCAAGTTACATCAAGGATCCGGACTATCGTTTCCGCTGCAAGGCGGCTATAGATATTCTCATGGCGAAGCTTAAAATGATTAACGCAGAACTTTCCGGACAGAAAAAGCGTACTGTGATCAGTCAGATCACCAACCGGATAAAAAGTGCTGAAAGTATTTACGCTAAACTTCTGAAAAAAGGACTGGAACCGGATTTTGAGACTGCCAGAAAAAATCTGAAAGATCTCATCGGCATCCGTGTAGTCTGTCCGTTTGAGGATGAGCTTTACCAGGTTGCAGAATCCCTGGAAATGCAGAAGGATATCGAGATCGTCCGGATAAAGGATTACATTAAAAATCCAAAGAAAAACGGCTACAAAAGTCTTCATCTGATCGTGAAAGTACCTATCTACTCTGCGGAAGGTGAACAGAAAGAACTGGTGGAAATACAGCTTCGGACCATTGCGATGGATTACTGGTCTGTGTTAGAATATGAATTGTATTATAAAAAAAGAGACAATGCGGAAATTGAAACAGAATTAAAAAAATATGCAGAAGAAATTGCTAATCTGGATCACAGAATGCTGGGATTACGAAATAAAATCGAAAAAATCTGAGCAATCAGCGAATGCGAGATCAGAATGCCTGTTTTATGACAAACCTGTAAAATTACTGCATCAGAAAAGGAGAATATCCCGGTGCTGGAGAAATAAAAGATATTTACACATGAAATTATAAATTAGGATTTATAAAAAAGAAAACGGAGAATTCCCGAAAGAAAAATTTAAGGAATTCTCCGTTTTATTATCTGACTGAGCAAACTATGAAGTTATTATTCAATATAGAGCTGTGCAACAAATGGGGCATAAGATATCCAACTGCTTTTTCTCTGCCATAGTTGCATTTCAACTGCAAAGATGACACTTTTCACAGGCGGACGGTGTGGCTGCACAACCGCCGAGAGCAGTTTCACGAAGCTCTGCAGGAAGTTTTTTGCCCACAGTATACATGGCATCGATCATCTCATCCAGCGGGATGAACTGGGGGATACCGGCCAGTGACATTTCCGCTGCGATTAGGGCATTGGAAACACCGGCTGCGTTACGGTTCTGGCAGGGATATTCTACCAGGCCGCCTACAGGGTCGCACACAAGTCCAAGCATGTTCATAAGAACCGTGGAAGCAGCATAAGTACACTGAAGAGGTGTACCGCCAAGAAGCTCCACAGCAGCGGAAGCAGCCATTGCAGAAGCGATTCCGACCTCAGCCTGACATCCGCCAACAGCACCGGCAACTGTTGCATTACGCATGGCAAGATAGCCGATCGCGCCTGCATTAAATAGTGCCTGGCGGATTTTTTTGTCGGAAAAGCCGTAGACCTCCTGAAGAGCAAGCATCATTCCAGGAACGATCCCGGCACTGCCGGCAGTAGGAGAGGCAACGATAAGTCCCATGGAAGCGTTGGTCTCAAGGGTTGCCATAGCGTAGGTGATCCCCTTTCCGAGAACATTTCCGCACAGGCTTTTTCCCAGGTCATGAAATTCGCAGAGCTTTCGGGCTTCACCGCCGATCAGTCCGCCCATAGATATCACCGGATCTTTGATGGGGGAAAAAGCAGCATCCTTCATGATCTCCAGAACACGGTCCATGCGCTGGTCCACGATTTCAGCAGTGGTTTCACCGAGAAGGATCTCACGCTGGCGCATTACTTCGGAAATCGGAAGCTTTTTTTTCTGGCAGAGAGCAAGAAGTTCCTTGGCATTTTTGAAATCCATAAAACACATCCTCCTTTTCCCTACATCTGAACAACCATGACATCATGGATGTTGGTGTTCCGGTGAATGCTTTCTACGATATCTTCCGGGAGATGACCGTCGGATTCCACGATCGTATAGGCTGTGGTTCCTTTGGATTCACGGAAGAGGCGCATGAAGGCAATGTTAATGTTACGTTCACTTAAGCATCTGGTGATGTAGGCCACAACACCGGGAGTATCCTGATGGATCACGATAATGGCACTGTATTCGCCGGTGAAATCCACTTTCACGTGGTTGATCTCCACAATACGGACCTTGCCGCCGCCCAGCGATTCCCCCCGGACTGTCATTTCCTGTCCCTGTTCATTGACCATATGGATATCTACAGTGTTGGGATGGACATCGGTTTCCGCTTCATTTGGAGTAAAGGAAAAGTCGATCCCCTGTTCCCTGGCAATATCAAAAGAATTCCGTATACGCATGTCATCTGTGGAAAAGCCCATGATCCCGCCAAGGAGGGCACGGTCTGTACCGTGTCCCTTGTATGTTCTGGCGAAGGAACCATAAAGGATGAATTCCACTTTTTTCAGGGGCGGCGTGATCATCTTCTGGGCAAGGAAAGCAATGCGTGCAGCCCCTGCGGTATGAGAACTGGAAGGACCGATCATGTTGGGACCCATAACGTCAAATACACTGATAAAAGACATTTTGCTTAATTCTCCTGTGGTGTTTTTACAATAAATTTCTTATAAATAGTGTCAACGATCACGCCGATAGCATTGTCACCGGATACATTGCAGGCTGTTCCAAAGGAATCCTGTGTGATATAAAGGGCAACCATGATCGCACAGATTGCACCGTCCGGATCACCGGCTTCAGCTCCGAATACCATGTAAAGGAATGGAAGGGCAGTCATGATGGAACCACCGGGAGCACCGGGAGATGCAACCATGGCAACACCGAGAGTCATGATGAACGGAACGATGATCCCGAGACTGATGGGCAGCTGGTTCATAAGGCAGACTGCAGTAGCACAGGCTGTGATGGTGATCATGGAACCGGCCATGTGGATGTTTGCACAGAGCGGTACTACGAAGTTGCGGATCTGCTCGCACACGCCGTCTTTTTTGGCACATTCCAGATTGACCGGGATGGTAGCTGCGGAAGACTGGGTTCCCAGAGCAGTTGTGTATCCCGGAATCTGATTTTTGATCAGAGTGAAAGGATTCTTTTTGCTGACAGTACCTGCGATCACAAACTGGATCGTAATGCAGATCAGGTGCATGATGATAACAACAAGGAATACCTTCCAGAGGATGCTTAAGATGGCAAAGGTTTTTCCGGAAATAGTCATATCTGTGAAGGTTCCGCAGATGTAAAGCGGAAGCAGCGGGATGATAATGGTATGAAGGACCTTGTCAATGATCTTGGAAAAGTCACTCATTCCGTTATAAAGGCTGTTTCCCATTTCTTTTCCACGCATGGAAGAGAGGCACAGTCCCATGACAAAGGCAAGAGCAACAGCAGAAAGAGTATCCATGACCGGCTCCAGTGTGATGGAGAAAAACGGTGTCAGGGATGCGTCTGCGGTAGCTGCGATCTGATCCAGTGCACCTTCACTCATAAAGTGCGGGAACAGGCTGGATGATACCAGATAGGATGCGGAACCTGCGATCAGAGTGGAGCCATAAGCCAGAGCCACTGTGATCAGGAGAAGCTTCCCTGCACCCTGTGAAAGATCCGCAATACCCATGGTCACATAGGCAAGGATCATCAGCGGGATGACGAATTTCAGAAAGGTACTGAAAAATCCGGAAAGGGTTACAACAAAGCGACAGAAGCCTTCCGGAAGGAACTGGCCGAACAGGATACCTACGATGATGGCAATGATCAGCTTCGGCACAAGTCCGATCTTGATTTTTTTCTTTTCCATTTGGATTCTTTCCTCCTAAGTATGAATTTATTCATTTTGCACAAAAATACGATTGACGTCCTCGTGATTGTATTGTAACATTGACATAAAAATAAGGCAAATTCACAGATTTCATCATCACGATGAAAAAATTTCATAGTAAAAGGGAGAAAATCATGGAAATCCGTCAGTTGGAGACGTTTGTACATGTAGCACAGCTTCAGAGCTTTTCCAGGGCAGCAGAGGTTCTGGGATACACTCAGTCAGCGATCACTGTTCAGATCCGTCTTCTGGAAAATGAGCTGGAAACAAGACTTTTTGACAGAACCGGAAAGCGTGTGGTGCTTACTCCGTCCGGAAAAGAGTTTATGGGGCATGCAAGCCGGATCTTATATGATGTAAATAAAGCAAAAAAGTCAATGAATGATGATGCGGAACTGAAAAATCCATTACATATCGGGACGATTGAATCTCTCTGCACAGCAAAGCTTCCGGCTGTTCTCAGCAAATTTCGTGAGTTTCACCCGAAAGTAAATATGCAGGTGACTATTGATACACCGGAGCAGCTGATACGGATGATGGAGCATAACGGGCTGGATCTTATTTATATACTGGATACTCCAAGGTGGGACCAGAACTGGGTGAAGGTCATGGAGAAGGCGGAGCCGGTAGTATTTGTGGCCTCTGCAGATTCGGAGTTTGCGGGAAAGACGCTGAAGATGGAGAATATCCTGGAAGAGCCTTTTTTTCTCACGGAAAAGAATGCCAATTATCGCCAGGCCCTGGATCAGCAGCTGGCGCTTAAGAAGCAGGCCCTGTCACCGGTACTGGAGATCAGCGATACCGCTTTTATCATCCGCATGCTGGAAAAGAACCACGGACTTTCCTTTCTTCCCTATCTGGCTGTGGAGCGGGATATCCGGAAAGGAAGAATTGCCCTTTTACATGTGGAAGATGTGGAGATATCCATGTACCGGCAGATCTTTTACCATAAAAATAAGTTTAAGACAAGAGAGATGGAGGAGTTTATCCGCCTGGCGGCAGAGTGAAAGTCAGAGCTTGTAAAAACAAATAAAATGTGGCACTATAAAAGAAAAAAGCATAGGAGAGAAAAATGGATTTTATTGAAGAAGCAAAGAAGCTTGGCTTTTCCGATGCAGCGGTCATGAAAACCGATAAGCTGGTGTTTGTGCCGGAATACCGTGTTTTCTGTGAAGAAAATGCCTGTGGTAATTATGATAAAAATCCCGCATGTCCACCGGAAAGCGGGACTGTGGAAGAAATGAAGGAACGTGCCCTGGATTATGAGAACACTCTGGTGCTCCAGACGACGCAGGACAGACTCATGGATTACAGAAAAGCCAAACTTGCACATAATAAACTGACAGAGCAGCTCTCAGAGAAGATGAAAGAGTGCGGAAAAACAGATATTCTGATCATGAGCGCCGGACCGTACAAGCATAATTCCTGTATGTCTGCCTATTGTGTGGATGCGCAGAAGATGGCAGATGCTGTGGGAATGCAGTGCTGGACTAATGATGGAAAGTTCCGGTATTTTTCGCAGATCCTTTTTCGAGAGTAGAGTAGCGCATTTTTTATACATTTTTAGTATAAAAACTGGACATATTGTCAGGAAAAGGGTAAATTTATTTTGAAATGATCAAACAGGAGGAAAACCAGAATGGAAAAATCAACAGTTTATTTCACTGATTTTCGTTGCCCGGTGGGAACCAGTCAGCTGGACAAACTGAAAAAACTCTGCGTTGCCGCAGGAATCAAAGATATCGATATGGATGGAAAATTCGTAGCCATCAAGATGCATTTCGGAGAGCTTGGAAATATGGCATTCCTTCGTCCGAACTATGCAAAGGTAGTAGCAGATCTCTGTAAGGAGCAGGGCGGAATGCCGTTCTTGACAGATTGTAATACCCTTTATCCGGGAAGCAGAAAGAATGCACTGGAGCATCTGGACTGTGCAAATCTTAACGGATTTAACACGATCACAACCGGATGTCAGATCATCATCGGTGACGGAGTTCGAGGAACCGATGAAGTAGAAGTTCCGGTAGTAAACGGAGAATACTGCAAAACTGCCCTGATCGGACATGCTATCATGGATGCAGATATTTTTATCAGTCTCAGCCATTTCAAGGGACATGAGGCAACCGGCTTTGGCGGCGCCCTGAAGAATATCGGTATGGGCTGCGGAAGCCGTGCCGGAAAAATGCAGCAGCATGCCAGCGGAAAGCCGGCCATCCATGAAGATGTCTGTCGTGGCTGCCGCCGCTGTGCGAAAGAGTGCGGAAGTGATGCGATCACATATGTAAACAAGAAAGCAGTTATCGATTACGATAAATGCAAAGGCTGTGGCCGCTGTATCGGCGCCTGCAGCTATGATGCCGTATACAATCCGAATAGCAGTGCAAACGAGCTTCTTGACCGCAAGATGGCAGAGTATGCACAGGCTGTCTGTCACGGACGTCCTCATTTCCATATTGCACTGGTACAGGATATCAGCCCTAACTGTGACTGCCATGGTGAAAATGATGCGCCGATCCTTCCGGATATCGGAATGTTCGCAAGCTTTGACCCGGTTGCACTGGATCAGGCCTGTGCAGATGCCTGTCTGAAGGCAACACCGATCGCCAACAGCCAGCTTGGAGAGCATCTGGCAGAGCCGGGATGGCACTGTCATCATGACCACTTTAAGGATTCCAATCCGAATATTGAGTGGAAGGCAACTCTGGATCAGGCAGAAAAGATCGGTCTGGGAACCAGGGAGTATGAGCTGAAGACAATCAAATAAGCTGAGAAATAAAGCTCAGAAAATATCAGAAAATCCGGGAACACAGTTCATATTACTCTGTGTTCCCGGATTTTTACATCTTTTTACAGGTGTGCCTGGTGGCATTCGTTTTCAGAAAACAATTTCATGTGATGAAAAGAGGCTGTTATCCCGGAGTTTCAGCTGCAGGAATCCCGGACGATCTCCAGAAATCTTTCATGGATCCGGGTGTCTTCATCCAGTTCCGGGTGAAAAGCAAAGGCCAGCTGATCATTGTACTGTACGCCAACGATCCGGTCTTCGACAGAAGCCAGAACCCTTGTATCATCGTGGACGTCAGACACATAAGGCGCACGGATAAAGGTCATGGGAACTTTGCCCACAGATTTAACCGTTTCTTCCGTATGAAAGCTTCCAAGCTGTCTTCCGTAGGCATTTCTGCGCACACACATGGGAATGGTGCCAAAATGACAGCTGTCCTGTCCTTCGATCTCAGAAGCCAGAAGGATCAGTCCGGCACAGGTAGCCAGAACGGGCATTCCGTTTTCGATTCTTTTTTTCAGGGGCTCAAACATATCAAGCTCTTTTAATAGCTTGCTCTGAACAGTGCTTTCCCCGCCCGGAAGGATCAGAGCGTCGAAGGGCTTTTTAAGATCACCTGCCTGGCGCAGCTCGATATGAGAAACGCTGAGGCGATCAAGAACCTTTTCGTGCTCTGCAAAAGCACCCTGTAAAGCCAGTACCGCAATTGTCATTATTTGCCTCTTTCTGCCATCAGTAAGGCGATTTCCTGTTCATTGATCCCGACTATAGCTTCGCCAAGATCTCTGGAAAGCTCTGCGATCAGTCTGGCATCGGTGTAGTTGGTAACTGCTTTTACGATGGAAGCAGCTCTTTTTGCCGGATTTCCGGATTTAAAGATACCGGAACCGACGAAGACACCTTCGGCGCCAAGCTGCATCATAAGAGCGGCATCTGCAGGAGTGGCAACGCCGCCGGCAGCAAAGTTTACAACCGGAAGTCTGCCGTTGTCATGTACATAGGATACCAGTTCATAAGGAACCTGGAGAGTTTTTGCAGCCTCAAAAAGTTCATCTTCACGCATACTGGTAAGCTTTGCGATCTCGCTGTTCATTTTTCGCATATGGCGGACTGCCTGAACGATATCACCGGTTCCGGGCTCACCCTTTGTACGGATCATGGAAGCACCTTCATTGATGCGGCGGAGTGCCTCTCCAAGATCTTTTGCACCGCATACAAAAGGAACTTTGAATTCTCTTTTATTAATATGATAAACATCATCAGCAGGAGAAAGAACTTCACTTTCATCAATATAGTCGATCTCAATGGCTTCCAGTACCTGTGCTTCCACAAAATGTCCGATACGGCATTTGGCCATAACAGGAATGGAAACTGCGTTCTGGATCCCTTCGATCATTTTCGGGTCACTCATTCGGGAAACACCGCCTGCTGCACGGATATCGGCAGGAATACGCTCCAGGGCCATAACCGCACAGGCACCGGCAGCCTCGGCAATTTTTGCCTGCTCAGGTGTTGTGACATCCATGATCACACCGCCCTTTAACATCTGTGCCAGTTCTTTGTTCAGTTTATATCTTTCATTTGTTGCAGACATGATCTTTTCCTCCGTAATCATTGATTTTGTGTTTGATTTCTGTTGGTTCCAGATTATAAAACTTACTTGTGTATTTAAAAATATCCAATATAGATAATTTTTTAAGGGACAGTTATGAGACTGTGAACAGATAAAGTGAAAAAGAGATAAAAAAACGGAAAAGCACGCCTGCTTAAAATGCGTGCTTTTTGCTGCGGGAAAAGGATCAAAATTTGAAATATATTAGATGAAATAAGGATTTCATACAAGAATTAACGCGTGCACATGCGTGCATAAAACAACGCCGTTGTGAATAATATACAAAGAAATAAC
>OGOO01003029.1_pt1 | contig 11338 bp, 9 predicted proteins | sample 1552651 | NCBI WGS metagenome assembly OGOO01 (sample SAMEA2580118, study PRJEB22360) | human gut metagenome | biome: human gut; feature: human-associated habitat; material: faeces | place: Denmark | collected 2008/2010 | reverse complement strand
AGCATATATTTGAGATTTTACAGAAAAAATTAAAACAACATAAAAAATTGCACAAATCAAGTGATCATAAAAGCCTGAAAGTTGGCATTTATCTGGAAGAGAGGCAAGTATTAAATATGAATATTCTATTTTTATTTGATTCAGATATGCGAGGAGACGGGAAATATCCATATTGCTGACATATTGGAGAGAGCTGTTGTGATCAATGTAATAAAAATTGGAAGATATGATGCAGGACAGAGATGACGGCGAAAGAAGGTGGCAACATAACGCGATGGGTATTTTACTCTGGAGAAAGAATTTAACGGAATTGCATATAATTTCTGAAACAATTTAACATACAATTCACAAATCTTTATCTCAATCACGATATCTGAACAGCCGGAAAAATCCTATACTACAAACTATGTGAGCGAGAGAAGAGAAAGGAGATAAATAATGTCAGAAATTGCACTTAGAAATGTATGTAAGCAATTTGATTCGGAGCATTACGGTGTGAAGGATTTTAATCTTGATATACATGATAAAGAGTTTGTGATCTTTGTAGGTCCGTCCGGATGTGGAAAATCCACCACTTTGCGTATCATCGCAGGCTTGGAGGAGATCACAGACGGTGAGCTGTGGATCGACGGTGAGCTTTCCAATTATCTGGAACCGAAGGAGAGGGGAATGTCCATGGTGTTCCAGAACTATGCCTTATATCCGAACATGACAGTTTATGGAAATATGGCATACGCCCTGAAGATCCGTAAGCTTCCGAAGGATGAGATCGACAGAAAGGTCCATGAGGTGGCAAAGATCCTGGAGATCGACCAGCTTCTTGACCGGAGGCCGGCGGCTCTTTCCGGCGGTCAGAAACAGCGAGTTGCCATTGGAAGTGCAATTATTCGGAAGCCGAAAGCCTTTCTCATGGATGAGCCCCTTTCCAACCTGGATGCAAAGCTCCGTGCTCAGATGCGTGTGGAGCTTGTGAAATTACATAAACAGCTGGACACCACCATTATTTATGTAACGCACGACCAGACAGAGGCCATGACTCTTGGGACTAAGATCGTGGTCATGAAGGATGGTCTGATCCAGCAGGTGGGAGCGCCGCAGAGTATTTATGACAATCCGGTAAATCTTTTCGTGGCAGGCTTCCTTGGTTCTCCGTCCATGAACTTTTTCCGGTGTACGGTAAAAGCAGAAGAAAATAATCACACGGCCCTTCTTCTGGATGATGCCAAAACTGTGAAAAAGGTTTATCTGGACGGAACCAGAGGAAAACAGATCGCAGACAGATATAACGGCAGACACGTGATCCTTGGAATCCGTCCGGAGGATATCTACGAGTTTGATGAGGCGAAAAAGCTTGGTATTGAAAATGAAAGCGTAGATGTAGATGAGCCTGTAGTAAACCGGGAGATGCTGGGAGCGGAAGTGATCCTCTATTTTGATGAGCAGGGCAGAACCCTGGCAGTCCGCTTAAGTCCGGAAAATCAGACACAGGTAGGGGAGAAGGTTTCTCTGTATTTTGATATGGAGAAGGCCCATGTGTTTGATCCGGAGACAGAAGAAAATATTTTTGTGTCATGAATTTATGTCACGGAAGAGCTTGAGTACAGGCAGATCAGCCTGTAGATAGAATCTGATTATGCAAGGAGGAGAAATAGTTATGGAAAATAACAGCAAAAGCAAGATCACACCGTACTTATATCTGGTGCCTTGTATGCTTATTTTTGGAATTTTTCTGTTTTATCCGTTTGTGAAAACAATTTATTTAAGTCTTTACAAGACCAACAAGATGGGACAGGCAAAGCTGTACGTTGGTCTGGGCAATTATAAAGAGCTGCTTCAGTCAGCATCCTTTATCAACAGTCTGAAGGTAACGCTGATCTTTGTGCTGATCGTTGTGGTCGGCGGCATGCTTCTTGGTCTGATCGCAGCAGTGCTTTGTAACAAGGCATTTCCGGGAATCCGGGTGTTCAGTACTTCCTATGCGCTACCAATGGCTATCGCATCCAGCTCTGCAGCAATGATCTTCCAGATCATGCTCCACCCGGCAGTAGGTATTGTGAATAAGCTTACCGGTCTGGATATCAACTGGCTGAACGATCCGAACACGGCTCTGATCTGCGTAGCCATTCTTACTGCGTGGCTGAACAGCGGGATCAATTTTCTGTATTTTTCCGCAGGACTCGGAAATATTGATGAGACCATTTATGAGAGAGCTTCTGTGGATGGAGCCAGCAGTGTGCAGCAGTTTTTCAGCCTGACGCTTCCGGGACTTTCCCCGATCATGTTTTACACACTGGTGGTAAATATCATACAGGCATTTCAGTCCTTTGGACAGATCAAGATCCTGACAGAGGGTGGTCCTAATGAGTCTACCAATGTTATTGTTTATTCCATTTACAGGGATGCGTTTTTTAACTACCGCTTCGGAAGTGCGGCAGCCCAGTCGGTTATCCTGTTTGTGATCATCATGATCATCACACTGATCATGTTCCGTATTGAGAAGAAGGGAGTGAATTACTGATGAGCCAGATGGAAAATATGGCAGTCCCGGCAGTGGGAAACATGTCAAAAGAGGAGCTTCTGGAGCTGAAAAAAGCTATGAATGCAAAGGCTCTTGCAAAGAGAAGGACAAGAACAGCACTCCGTGTTACGGCAAATGTGGTGTTTGCAGTTCTGATCCTGCTTCCATTGCTTTATGCCATCAGTATTGCACTGATGCCTTCCAGTGAACTGTTTACTACAGAGTTGAATCTCTTTCCCAAGAATCCGACCTTTTCCAACTTTATCAATGCATTCCGCACCGTTCCACTTCTCCGATTCATATTGAATTCCTTTATCATGGCGGGATGCATTACCATCGGACAGATCATTACCTGTTCTCTTGCTGCTTTTGCGTTTTCTTTCCTGGAATTCAAAGGAAAAGGTATTCTCTTCATGGTTGTGATGGCAACCATGATGGTTCCGGGAGAGGCAACGATCATTTCCAACTACCTGACGGTATCAAGCTGGGGAATGCTGGATACTTATCAGGTACTGATCGTGCCTTACCTTACATCCGCAATGGGAATTTTCCTGTTCCGCCAGTTTTACATGACTTTCCCGATCTCACTGTATGAATCGGCAAAGCTTGACGGCTGCAGCAATCTGAAATTTATCGTAAGGATCCTGCTTCCGCTGACAAAATCCGCTATTGGCGCTATGGCAGTGTATACCTTTATCAACGCATGGAATATGTACATGTGGCCGCTGCTTGTAACAGGCTCCAACAATATGCGAACCGTTCAGATCGGTATCAGTATGCTGGATAGTGTGGATTCACAGTCCATCACCCTGATGATCGCAGGCGTTGTTATGATCATCATTCCGTCCATTTCCATTTTTATCGTTGGACAGAAACAGCTGATCAGAGGAATGTTCTCGGGTGCAGTCAAGGGCTGATATCGGAACAGGCAGCAACCCTGCAGCATCCTGCTGTAAGGGGAAAATATTGCAAAAAGATACTGCAAAGTCGTAAGACGGGCAGTTCATCTTATATAAAAAAATGAAAAAAGAGAAAATTTTTCAAGAGGAGAAAAAAGTTATGAAGAAAAAAATCATCGCAGCTTTCCTTACCACAGCAATGACTATCGGTTCTCTTTCCGGAGTAACTGTATTCGCCGCAGATGCCGGCACAGATGAAAAAGTGGAAATGGCAGATGCTTCCGATGTAGATGGAACTACCATTACCTTCTGGCATTCCATGGGTGGTGTCAATGGTGAGGCGATCGATACACTGGTAAAAAAATTCAACGATGAGAATGAATACGGAATTACGGTAGATGCTCAGTATCAGGGGGAATATGATGATTCCCTGAACAAGCTGAAAAGTGCACAGATCGGAAACATGGGTGCGGATCTTGTACAGGTATATGAGATCGGAACAAGATTCATGATCGATTCCGGATGGATCGTGCCTATGCAGCAGATGATCGATGCGGACAGCTACGATGTATCTGAGATCGAGCCGAACCTGGCTGCATACTACACCATCGACAATGAGCTGTACTCCATGCCGTTCAACTCTTCCACACCGATCATGTATTACAACAAGGACATGTTTGATAAAGCAGGCATCACAGAAATTCCGGACAGCCTGGAGGGCATCGGTGAGATCGGACAGGATCTTCTGGACAAAGGTGGCGCAGGTGAGGTAATGTCTCTTGGAATCTACGGATGGTTCTTCGAGCAGTTTATCGGAAAGCAGGGCCTTGAGTATGCAAACAACGGAAACGGACGTAAAGAGGCTGCTACAGCTGTTGCTTTTGACGAGAATGATGCTGCAAAGAATATCCTTACAGCATGGAAGGATCTTAACGACAAGGGCTTCGCACCGGTCGTAGGAAAAGGCGGCGATGCTGGTCTGGCAGATTTCTCAGCAGGAAAATCTGCGATCACTCTTGGCTCCACAGCTTCCCTGAAACAGATCCTTCAGGATGTAAACGGAAAATTTGAGGTTGGTACTGCATACTTCCCGAAGATCAAATCCAGTGACGAGGGCGGTGTTTCCATCGGTGGTGCATCTCTTTGGGCACTGAACAACAATGATCCGAAAAAGCTTCGTGCAACATGGGAGTTCGTAAAATTCCTGATCTCTCCGGAGTCTCAGGCTTACTGGAACGCACAGACCGGATATTTCCCTGTAACTGTAAAGGCTCAGGAAGAGCAGGTATTTAAGGCTAATGTTGCAAAATATCCGCAGTTCCAGACAGCGATCGACCAGCTCCATGATTCTTCTGCCGACTATGTAGGCGCTCTGTTAAGTGTATTCCCGGAGGCAAGAGCTACCGTGGAATCCGAGATTGAGAGCATGCTCAACGGAAAAGAGGATGTGGATACAGCTGTGAAAAACATGGCAGATTCCATCAACAAATCCATCGAAGAGTATAACCTGGTGAATGAATAATTCGAAAAGGCGTGGAAACTGAAAAAGAAAAATAAATATATACAGCCAAAAATCCCCGGGTAAGCTCCTGGGGATTTTTGCTATAGTCACGGAAAAAAACATCCTGACAGGAAAATATCAGGAGAAAAATCAGAGGAATCTCTGGACGTAAGAGTATATATTGGCTATAATGATGAAGTTAATATCTACTCCTCAGGAAGGAAGAAAAATCTGTGAATAGAAGTAAAAGAGAAGATTATAAGAGATTTGTGGTATTTTGTCTGGCAAGTCTGATCGTGATCGCACAGGCAGCGATCTTTGCTTATGTATGGTATGATTTTTACAGTGACCTGATCCTGAAGCCATTCTGGAGAAAAGGTAACTGGGTAATGATCCTGATCTATGCGCTGATCTATCTGATGTTTGCCAAGCTTTACGGAGGTCTGAAGGTAGGCTATCTGAAGCGTATCGATGTATTTTATTCATTGACGCTGGCAACGATCTGTACCAATGTTGTGACGTATTTTCAGATCACACTGATCAACAGATGGTTTATGTCGGCCAGACCGGTGATCGAAATGACCGGAGTCCAGCTTGTTGTGACGGTACTGTGGATCTGGGGCTCCAGGTATATTTACTCCAGACTGTACGGAGCCAGAAGGCTGCTGGTGATCTACGGAGACCGTGATCCCGGTGATGTGATCCACAAGATGAACACCCGAAAGGATAAATACGATATCAGCGGTAAGGTTCATATCCGTGAGGGCGAAGAGAAGATCCATGCCATGATGGAAGATTATGAAGGCGTGATCATCTGGGATCTTCCGTCCCAGATCCGAAACAGGTATCTGAAATACTGTTTTTCTCATTCCATCCGTTGCTATATGAGCCCGAAGATTTCCGATATCATCCTGCTTGGAACAGACAGGATCCATCTGTTTGATACGCCGCTTCTGATGTGCAGGAATCAGGGACTTTCCATGGAGCAGCGTGCAGCCAAGAGAGTTCTGGATATCATTGTTTCCGGACTTGGGATCATCGTATCCTCACCCATCATGCTGATCATTGCCATTGCGGTGAAGGCTTATGACGGCGGTCCGGTATTTTATCTCCAGGATCGTCTTACCTATCAGGGAAAGGAATTCCGCATCCGGAAATTCCGAAGCATGTGTGTGGATTCCGAGAAGAACGGAGCACGTCTTGCGTCCAAGCACGATTCCCGTATCACACCGGTAGGACATGTTCTGCGTAACCTGCATCTGGATGAGCTTCCCCAGCTGTTTAACGTGTTTATGGGTGATATGTCTCTGGTAGGTCCACGGCCGGAACGAGATGTGATCATGCAGGAATATGAGCAGGAAATCCCGGAATTCCACTATCGTCTTAAGGTAAAAGCCGGACTGACCGGTTATGCTCAGGTATATGGCAAATATAACACCACACCGTATGATAAGCTGAAGCTGGATCTGTTTTATATTGAAAATTATTCATTCCTTCTGGATATCAAGCTTCTGTTTATGACTGTAAAGATCTTTTTCCAGAAAGAAGTTTCCGAGGGCGTGGATGATAATCAGAAGAACGCTCTTAAGGATTCCGAAGACAAAAAATAAGTAACGAAACGAAATGCGTGTCAGGCTGCGGCAGATCATCCTGACGCGCATTTTGTGGATAGAGAGGACGGAGGTTGTTTTTATGGAAAAGCCGTTGGTTTCCGTAGTGATGCCCGTATATAACGGGGAAAGATATATTGGAAAAGCGATCGAATCAGCACTGGGACAGGAGGTTCCGGTAGAAGTGCTGGTCATTGATGACTGTTCTGCAGACGGCACAGAACTTGCTGTAATGAAATATATGGACAGCGGAAAGATCCGTTATATCCAAAATGAACAGAATATGGGGGCTGCCCGTTCCAGAAACCGGGGCGTAAAGGAAGCCCGGGGAAAATATATCGCATTTCTGGATGCGGATGACTGGTGGGAAAAGGGCAAGCTGAAAGCCCAGACAGAGGTTATGGAACAGACCGGCTGTGCGATCTGCTCCACCGGAAGAGAACTGATGACGCCGGATGGGCGCACTACCGGCAAATATATTCCGGTAAAGGAACGGATCACATACAGGGAGCTTCTGAAGCATAACAGCATCAACTGTTCTTCCGTATTGCTGCGCAGAGAAGATGCACTTGCGTTTCCAATGGAGCATGATGACAGCCATGAAGATTACATTACCTGGCTCCGGATCCTGAGAAAGGGAGGATTTGCAGCAGGGATCAACAGACCTTACCTGAAATACCGGCTCAGTGAAGGGGGAAAATCCAGAAATAAGCTGAAGTCTGCGGCAATGACTTATCAGGTGTATCGGTATGTGGGATATGGTCCGCTGAAGAGTCTGTTTTTCTTTGTTTCCTATGCGCTCCACGGGATATGGAAATACCGTTGAAAAATTCTGGAAGAGGTGAATAATTCTGACATATATTAATTCTTTATTTCCAAATTCATAAATATATGTTATTATTTATTCATACTTTTATCAAATATTACAAGGTGGAAACAAATGAAACAGAGAACGGATAGCCAGGGAGTTCCGTATTCTTACCTGGTCGATAACATTAAAGTAGTACTGATCTTTCTTGTCGTATTTAATCATCTGATCGCATTTCAGCTGGTCAAGGTGGACATGGTGGTGCGTTATGTATGGTATGGGATCACCATTTTTCACATGCCTGCTTTTATTTTTATATCTGGATATCTTTCCAAGAAGCCACAGGATGTACTGAAGAATGTGAAGAATCTGCTGATCCCTTATATTCTTGGATACAGTCTGACCTGGTATGCTTATATCTGGACCGGCAGAAGCATGGATTATGAGCTGCTCCGTCCGTCCGGAACAGTTATGTGGTATGTGCTGGCATTGTTTATCTACAGGCTGACTATCGAAGCACTTGGCAAGATACGTTTTATCGTGCCTCTGAGCATTATTTTTGCATTGTGGGCAGGAACAAGACCGGAATTTACGACCTATCTTTCAAGCTCCAGGATTGTTGTATTTTTTCCGTTTTTTGTGGCAGGCTATCTGTGGAAGAGTGATTACACAGACGTGGTCCGTAAATTCAAGGGTAAATGGATCCTGCTCCTGGTTTCAGCCCTGCTTTTGTATGCAGTTCCGAATTTTATGATCGCCAATGAGATCCCGGTAGATATTTTCCGTGGGAATCATACGTATCAGTTATCGGGAATGGATGATATCACAGGAATGCTGATCCGCCTTCTGATGTATCTGGTATCTTTTGTGCTGGTGCTGACGTTTCTGGCATTGATCCCGGATGTGAAGCTGCCGGTTACCTTTGTTGGAAGAAATACCATGGGGATTTATTTTTTCCATTATCCGATCATGATCGTACTCAACGGCCTGCTTCTTCTCAGCATCCCGCAGATGCTGAATGTCTGGGTGCTTTTCGGAGTATCCTGGGTGCTTGTGCTGATCCTTGGAAGCAAGCCGGTATCTTTCCTCTACGGAGGGGTACTAAACCTGCTTACATTTATTCTGTTCAAACGTGAGAGGCAGGTGCAGGATGAAGGACTTGAGGATGAATATGATGAAGATGACCGTTATGAGATCATACTGAAAAGAAAGAAAGCCATTGAGGAGCTTGCGGCAACTCTGGACGAGGAGGATGCACGTAAGGTGAAGGACGATGTGGCGGCTGTACTGGAACATGAGACAGAAGAGACGGAAGAAATCCGTGGCGAGGATTTCTTTGTAGATGAGGATCTTGAGATGGAGGAAGGCATGGATGATGCCGGAGCTCCACAGGAATTTGAGCAGCTCCAGGACCTGGATGATATATTAAAGATCACAGAACCGCAGGGGGAAATGGAAGTGCTTTTGAAAAATAAAGAAGAGAAAGCGCAGGATTAAATTAATAATGAAAAAAGTCATTACTTACGGTACCTTTGATCTGTTCCACCAGGGACATTACAATATTCTGAAAAGAGCCAGGGAGCTGGGGGATTATCTTGTTGTGGGTGTCACCAGTGAAAGCTATGATATCGAACGCGGCAAGCTGAATGTACAGGACAGCCTTCTGAAGCGTATCGAAAATGTCCGCAAGACTGGTTTTGCGGATGAGATCATTGTAGAGGAATATCAGGGGCAGAAGCTAAATGACATTACAAAATACAATATCGACCTTCTGGTAGTCGGTTCGGACTGGCGTGGCAAATTTGATTATCTGAAGAATTACTGTGAGGTCGTTTATCTGGAACGTACCAAAAATATTTCCAGTACCAAGCTCAGAAGTGAGGGTATGATCTACAGCATGGGCATTGTTACGGATGATACAGAGGACAACGAAATGGTGATGGAGTCCAAGTATGTCAGCGGACTGCATGTAGAAAGTGTGTATTCCGAGGATGTTTTTGTTGCGAGAGAATTCTGTGACAGATACGAACTTGACTCTTATGGTACAGATTACGGGCAGTTTCTGGAAGGATTGGATATCATTTATATCCGATCCGGTCTGAAAAACAGGGCAGATTATATCCGAAAGGCACTGGAATGTGATAAATATGTGATCAGTGACACGCCTATGGCTCTGGAACCGGAAGAGATAAGAGAGCTGTTTGCACTGGCAAAGGCACATCAGGTTGTTCTGGTAGAGAAGCTTACCATGGTCTATCTGCGCGCGTTTACACAGCTTGTCTGGCTGACACATGGAGCGCTTGTGGGAGATGTGGTAGCTGTAAAATGCGCGATTTCTCAGGATGATTTTGAGGGCGGAAAAAATTTCAGCGAAACAGTCAGCCAGGCGCTGTGTGCATGCATCAAGCTTCTCGGTAAGGATTACCTGGAGGTGAAGAGCAATGCGGTGAAAAGCAGTGACGGCTGCTTTATTTATGATATGATCACGATGAAGTATCTCCGGGCACTGGCGACCATTGAGATTGGAACAACGGTGGATGTGGAAAACGAGCTTGCGATCATCGGAACCAGGGGGCGTATCACCGTACCCGGTGACTGGTGGAATACCGGATATTTTGAAGCCAAAATAGAAGGTCAGGAATTCCTGAAACGCTACAGCTTTAATTTTGAGGGAAATGGTCTTCGCTATCTGCTTCAGGAGCTGGTCATCATGATTCGTGACAGACGGACAGAATGTACGAGATTTTTTTATGAAGAATCAGAAACTCTGGCTGAGCTTTTGAAAATAATTAATCAAAGAGGTTGACAGATGACAGAAAAACAGAAGCTTCTTTTGCAGCTCTTCCGGGAGGTTGATGCGATCTGCAAAAAGCATGATCTTAGATATGTAATGGCCGGAGGTACTCTGATCGGTGTTCTTCGAAATGAAGGCTTTATCCCATGGGACGATGATGTGGACATTTACATGCCCAAAAGTGACTGGGATAAATTTGTAGAAATATGTCAGAACGAGATGCCGCCGAACCGGGCGGTTTATTGTGCAGAAGTGGATCGTAATTATACCAACGGTTTTCCGCGCTACGGAAGTACGGATACCTGTGCGATCCACAAGCATCAGATCATAGGGGACGACAAGGCTGGTGAGATCATTGACGTACTGACTCTGGATCCCATTCCGGATGATGACCGTGAGTATGAGAAATACCGGGACCATATGATGATCTATACGGAACTTCTGAATATCAGCATGGTCGTGGGAGTCAGATGGGAAATTTCTCCCTGGCGGTATCTGTACTGGCTTTTCCGCTATACCTTCTGCGGAAAGGACAGAACCTTAAAGAAATTGGAGAAGATCATGTTTTCTTATAAAGAAGAGGAGTGCAGCCGCTATGCCATGCGATGGGGAGGCTGCCCGTTTCTTTTTGACAAGGATATGATGTTCCCTGTAAAATATATGGACTTCGAGGGCGAAAAGGTTATGATCCCTCACAGGACCAGCGATTATCTGATCTGGCATTACGGGGACGAATGGTCCTATATACCGCCTCATGGGGAAAGAGAATCCTGCTGTTTCAGAAGGTGCGGGATGAATATATGCCAAGGATCGACAAAAAACGTATCCGCAGACAGATGCTTTTCCGCAAATTCTACTGCCTTCTTATGGCAAAGGGAGACCATAAACAGGATGACAGACGAAGAAGGATCAAAGCCGGTGTTGTAGCCCGGGATGTGTCTGCCCGGCTGATGAGATCCGAAAAAACAGCGGAGACCCTGCTGAAAGAGAGAAGATATGATGTGCTTGGTGAGATCTTTGAGGAGTATTACCGTGTACAGCTCAGCATGGAGTTTATCGGGCGTGAGGATTTTAACGGGATCCGTCCGTTCTATCATCCGATCCTGATCCCGCTGGAGGATAAGGCTTTTCAGGCGGCTATGCTGACACTGATCTATCAGGAGCGTGTTTCCAAGGCATACCGTATGTACGAGGTACGCAAGAAAATG
>OGOO01003027.1_pt1 | contig 11348 bp, 11 predicted proteins | sample 1552651 | NCBI WGS metagenome assembly OGOO01 (sample SAMEA2580118, study PRJEB22360) | human gut metagenome | biome: human gut; feature: human-associated habitat; material: faeces | place: Denmark | collected 2008/2010 | reverse complement strand
ATTTATACGGAAATGGACACTACTTGTAACTTTAATCCGATGTTCTTGGAAGCGATACAACATAAAGATATCGATGCAATAATGAAAGTAGTTGAGTCTGATGTTAAATCAAATATCTTATCTTATAGGCATAAAATTCTCAGATTCTTATTTAAAATATTCAATTAACCGTAATCACTACTGTTCTGGTAAAATGATTCATTTATATTATAACAAAAAATATATGGCTTATGTTATCGCTCTTAGCTTTTTTAGTAACTACACCGCTTACTTTTATCCTGCTTCCACTGATAATTGCTTGGTTCTTGAAAAACCGGACGGTGAAAAGGGTATTGTACGGTATCGCCATTGTACTGACGTTAATCTTTACCAATACGCCGCTGCTGAAAATGGCGGAAGAACAATGGTATAAGGAATATGACCATCCACTACCGGAAGGTAAAACGTATAAATATGGTATTGTGCTGGGTGGATATAGTTTCTGGGACTGGGAACGAAACCGTCCGGAATTTAGCGGAATAGCCGACCGGCTGGCGGAAGGTATCCGACTGTACAAGTGTGGCAGAATAGAAAAGCTGGTACTGGCTTCGGACGGCTCTATCATTCAGAGTAAGGATGGAAAAGGGTTGCAGGGAAATCCGCAGGGGATGATGAAATACGTGAACGAACTGGGTATTCCCAAGGAGGATATCATCATGGAAACGTTTGCCAACAATACCAGAGAGAATGTGACATTTACCAAAAAATTGTTAGGTAAGGAGATGGATACCGCTTCTATAGTGATTATTACTTCTGCCATACACATGAAGCGTTCGGTCAGTGCTTTTCAGGCGGAAGGAATTTATCCGGACTGCTACATCACAGATACGTGGGTAGATGTAAAAGGGCAGCGTGTAAGTTTCCTGCCTTCTGTGAGCACACTGGTGCAATGGCCGGAACTGCTGCACGAATGGGTAGGTTACGTAGCATATAAATACTTTTTTACTTAGCCGGAAAACTTTGGTACGATTATAAGTGATTATGTATAAGTGCTTTTTTAAGAGAATGATTGATTTTGTTTTTGCTGTCATTCTGTTGATTGTATTATTTCCTGTATTGTTTGGAACAGCCGTTGTGTTGGGTATTGCGAATGGAAGTTTTTATGTGTTTTTTATGCAGGTTCGTCCGGGAAAAAACGGAAAGCTTTTTAAAATATTAAAATTCAAGACAATGACTGATGAGCAGGGGGAAGACGGAGAACTCTTGCCGGATGAAAAAAGACTGACACCGGTAGGAAAGTTAATCCGGTCGCTTTCTTTAGACGAATTACCTCAGCTTATCAATGTGCTGAAAGGAGATATGTCTTTGATTGGACCGCGTCCTTTACTCGTTCAATATCTGTCATTGTATACAAAGGAACAGTCCCGCAGGCATGAAGTAAGGCCCGGTATTACGGGATGGGCACAATGTCATGGCCGTAATGCCATCAGTTGGACGGAAAAATTTGAACTGGATGTGTGGTATGTAGACCATTGTTCGTTTTTACTGGACCTGAAAATCATTTTTCTGACTGTATGGAAAGTCTTTCGGAGGGAAGGTGTAACTAAAGAAGGTAGGGCTACTACGGATTATTTTGATGGAAAAAATTAACAATAGATTATGTTTTTATATGGTGCTGGCGGTCATGCCAAAGTTATAATGGACATCCTTAAAGCCGAAGGAAAACAGCTTGAGGCTTTGATAGACGATGACAGGGAGTTGAATGAATTGATGGGAGTAAAGGTTTTGCATAATGTGGATCATGAAATCTCTCCATTGATAATAAGTATCGGAGATAACCGTATTCGGAAGGCGATAACAGAAAAGGTGAATACAACATTTGGAAGAGCGATTCATCCTTCTGCTATTATTTCCGATTCCGTAAAAATTGGTGTCGGTACAGTCGTAATGCAAGGTGTTATCATACAAGCTTGTACTCAGATAGGCAGGCATTGTATTGTCAATACAGGTGCTTCTATTGATCATGAGTGTGTGATTGATGACTTTGTGCATATTTCTCCTAGGGTTACGTTGTGTGGAAATGTACATGTGGGTGAGGGAACCTGGATAGGAGCTGGTACGGTAGTTATTCCTGGAGTGAAAATTGGAAAATGGACGGTTATAGGGGCTGGCTCGGTAGTCGATAAGGACATTCCTGATGGAGTGCTGGCTCTTGGTAACAGATGTGAGATTGTGAAAACATTATGATGAGAAAAAAAGTTTTACGTATAACAACTGTCCCTGTTTCGTTAAAACTGTTGCTGGAAGGGCAGCTGAATATGTTGAATAGGGATTATGAGGTGGTGGCGGTTTCATCGCCTGGCAAGGAACTGGAAGAGGTAGGGAAAAGAGAGGGGGTAAGAACTGAAGCGGTATGTATGGAGAGACGTATTGCTTTGGTACAGGACTTCAAATCTCTTGTTGACTTAATACGGCTTATACGAAAGGAAAAACCTTGGATGGTGCATACGATGACTCCTAAGGCGGGACTGCTGGGGATGTTGGCGGCATGGATATGTAAAGTACCGGTCAGGATGCACACGTTTACAGGGTTGGTATTTCCGAGTGCTGTAGGTGTAAAAAAACAATTGCTGATATTGACCGACCGAATTACTTGTGCATGTGCTACTTTTGTGAATCCGGAAGGTAAAGGGGTGAAAGATGATTTGGTGAGGTTTGGAATTACGCGAAAAAAGTTGCATGTTATAGGAAATGGAAATGTGAATGGTGTGAATGTTGATTTCTTTGATCGGACAGATGAAGTGCTGTTACGTGCGCAAGCTATTCGTAAAGAAGGGTGTTTTACGTTTTGCTTTGTGGGGAGAATTGTTGGCGATAAGGGTATTAATGAATTGGTGGAGGCTTTTCTTAAACTTGTGAGTGAATTTCCTGCATGTAGGTTGATTCTTGTAGGGGATTTTGAGGAAAAACTGGATCCGGTGATGCCTGTAGTCCGGCAGATTATATTTGAGAATGAACAAATTGTGTTTGCCGGCTGGCAAGATGATATCCGGCCGTATCTTGCCGCTTCTGATGTGTTTGTTTTTCCCAGTTATAGGGAAGGGTTTCCTAATGTTGTACTTCAGGCTGGTGCGATGGGATTGCCGTGTATTGTAACGGACATTAATGGGAGTAATGAAATTATTCATGACCAGGTGAATGGTCTGATTATACCGCCACGAGATAAGGATGCTTTATGGAAGGCAATGAAAATTATGGTTACGGATGAAACTATTCGACGGGAGATGGGGGATCGGGCGCGTAATATCATTGTAAATAGATATGACAGGCATTTAATATGGAGTGAAATACAAAGGGTTTACGCCGAATTGTAGTTTCATTTTTTTTCTTTTTCTGATATTTGACAGCTTGATAGTTGTTAGATTGGGCATCGGTCTTTTTATAATGAAGATTGATTGTTTTTACTTGTTCGTTCTTTGACGTAATGGCAGTAGTTGACTGAAAAAACTGGCAGATGGAATATAAGTTTGGATTGGAAGATATAAGGGAACTATCCAATAAAGAGAAGATTTCATTGCAGCGTCGGTATGCTTTGCATTGTAAATATGAGGAAGCGGTAGCTATGTATGCTGACACGGAACTTCCTCTATGTGAGATAGCTGCAAAGTGTGATGTTCCGTTGGGGGGATTGGGAAAATATTTACGACGTTATTGGCGTGAATTGATGTTGCGTAGAAAAGGAATCTCTTGTGAGGGAAAGAACCCTGAAGATATAAAGGTTATTCCTCCTGGTCAGCCTAATATAGTGTCTTGTGCTAAATATAAAGAATCAGTGGAAGCTTGTGGCTCACTGGAATATATAGATTTAAATGTGTCGCAAGTAGCCCGTAAATTTAATGTTAATGGCACGGCATTGGCGAATTATATGCGGAGACATTATGACGAAATCCTAATTTGGCGTGAAAAAGTACGTAAAAGGTTGGGGATTGGTGATAATGTGCACCGAGGTGTTCGTCCGGAATGTGAAGAACAATATGCAGAAGCGGTGGAAATGTATAGATCGACTGAAAAGACGATTCCGGAAGTTGCGGAAATATGTCAAGTTTCTTTAGGTGGGTTAAGTCAGCATTTGAGGTTTTATCATAAAGACGTTATTTGTAAAAGGCAGATAGAACGTAAGGCTGCCAAAAATCCTAAGGTTGTTGGGAAAATGTCGGGTAACGGACGATTGCATTGTCCCTCGGAAAAAACTATAGAAAAATACCGGGAAGCATTGGAACTTTATAGGAACTCTAATTTGATTGTGAAAGAAATAGTACATAAGACAGGAGTTCCACTAGAGGGGTTTCGAAGTTATTTACGAATTTGGCATCGGGATTTGATGTTGGAACGTAGAGTAGTAAAGGACGAGAAAAGTAATGAAGAATATATTGACTTAACGAAGAAAAAACGTTACTTAAAGTCGACTGCAGCAAAATATGAAACAGCTATTAGTAGTTTGAAGAATAATGTTCGACCGATATCACAAATAGCTGTAGAATATGGTTTGAACCCAGAGGCCTTTCGAGTTTATTTGTGGGAGCATGAGCCGGATTTAATGGCACAATGTGGTATGGTAAGAAACAAAGATGGTAAGCGTGTCTCGAAACAAGCTTCTGAAAAGTATGCTGAGGCTGTCAGGCTGTATGAAACGACGACAGAAAATTTGAAATCAATAGCTCAACGTTTAGGTATTGTATATAATAGTTTAGGAGGATATATCCGGCGTAATTATCCAGATGCTAAACAAAAACATGAGGAATTACTGCGTGAGGAGATGAAAACTAATGCTGAAGATTGATTTTCATTCTAGAGCTTGAGTATTAATGACTATTATAAATTGAAGTTTCCCCCCCAATAGCATAAATCCCGCTATTTGGGGTAAGTTTTTCTTATTCCTTTTCCTCTTTACAGATATTTTCTGTATCTTCAAAGGCAAAACCGCACGCTATGAATTACGAAACTTATCAAATCATGCTATATGTCCTGTCCTTCTTGGCAGTGATAGTCTTTGTAGCACTTTATTTTGTGAAGGCCGGGTACGGCATGTTTCGTACCCGCTCGTGGGGATGGTCTGTGCCGAACAAAGTAGGTTGGGTACTGATGGAAGCTCCTTCATTTGTGGCAATGGGGCTTTGGGCATGGAAGGCAGGAGTAGAGGCGTATACTCCGCAGGTCGTATTTGTGGGGCTGTTCATGCTGCATTACTTTCAGCGTTCGTTTGTTTTTCCGTTGCTGATGAAAGGGAAGAGCCGGATGCCGCTGGCCATCATGGCAATGGGAATTCTTTTCAATGTAATCAATGCGACCTTGTTGGCAGCCAGCTTTTTCAGTTGTGCATTGCCGGGGAAGTACGAACCGGCCACTTTCTGGACAAATCCTTTACCTTGGGTAGGAGCCGCGATATTTTTCATAGGAATGGCCATTAATTTGCATGCAGACCATGTAATCCGGAATTTACGAAAGCCGGGCGATACACGTCATTACCTGCCGGAGAAAGGTTTTTATCGCTATGTGACTTCTGCCAATTACTTTGGGGAGCTGGTGGAATGGACTGGATTTGCCTTGCTGACGGCTTCACCTGCGGCCTGGGTGTTTGTGTGGTGGACAGCAGCCAATCTGGTGCCGCGTGCCGATGCCATTTACAAACGCTATTGTGAGGAGTTCGGAAAGCAGGCGGTAGGAAGCAGAAAAAGAATTATACCTTATATATATTAGGGAAAGGAGGAAAGATGGATTCACTTTTATTTACTCCGGTCACTTTGGGGCCGTTGACACTGCGTAACCGTAGCATTCGTTCGGCCGCATTTGAAAGCATGTGTCCGGGAAATGTGCCTTCACCGCAATTGCTGGATTATCACCGTTCGGTGGCTGCCGGGGGAGTGGGGATGACTACGGTGGCGTATGCAGCTGTGACGCGTAGTGGACTTTCATTCGACCGGCAGTTGTGGATGAGGCCGGAGATTGTGCCGGGACTGCGTGAGCTGACGGATGCAGTGCATGCCGAAGGGGCTGCGGCAAGCATTCAACTGGGGCATTGTGGCAATATGTCGCATAAGAGTATTTGTGGATGCCTTCCGGTAGGAGCAAGCAGCGGATTCAATTTGTATTCACCGACTTTTGTGCGTGGGTTGCGTGCCGATGAATTGCCGGAAATGGCGAAGGCTTACGGACGGTCTGTGTATTTGGCGCGTGAAGCAGGATTCGATGCGGTGGAAATACATGCCGGGCATGGATACCTGATTAGTCAGTTTCTTTCCCCTTCTACCAATCACCGGAAGGATGAATTTGGCGGAACGTTAGCGAACCGCATGCGTTTCATGGAGATGGTGATGGAGGAAGTGATGAAAGCAGCGGGGAATGATATGGCTGTGCTGGTGAAAATGAATATGCGCGACGGTTTTCGGGGAGGTATGGAACTGGACGAGTCCTTACAGGTGGCACGGAAACTGCAGGAATTGGGAGCGCATGCGCTGGTGCTGAGTGGTGGATTTGTCAGTAAGGCACCGATGTATGTGATGCGGGGCGAGATGCCTATTCGAACCATGACGTACTACATGACCTGCTGGTGGTTGAAGTATGGGGTACGGCTGGTTGGTAAGTACATGATACCCTCTGTGCCTTTCCGTGAGGCGTATTTCCTGGAAGATGCCTTGAAGTTTCGGGAGGCACTGGATATACCGTTGGTGTATGTGGGAGGTCTGGTGTCGCGACAGAAAATAGAGGAGGTATTGAGCCATGGCTTTGAAGCGGTACAAATGGGGCGTGCGCTGCTGAATGAGCCCGATTTTGTGAATCGTATGCGACGGGAAGAGAATGCACGGTGCAATTGTCGTCACAGTAATTATTGCATTGCCCGTATGTACACGTTGGACATGGCTTGTCATCAGCATCTGCAGGAGGAATTGCCACCTTGTCTGAAGAAAGAAATCGAACGAATTGAAAGCAAGGGATAAGATGGAGCGTAAATTAGCAGTGATTACAGGTGCCGATGGAGGAATGGGAACAGAGATTACCCGTGCGGTGGCGTTGGCTGGTTATCGGGTGATAATGGCCTGCTGTAACAGGGAAAAGGCTGAGGCTAAAAGAGAGTGGCTGGTGAAGGAAACGGGGAATCCGGAGGTGGAGGTCATGTATATTGATTTGGCTTCGTTGGCTTCTGTGGCTGACTTTGCGGAGCGACTCTGTGCCCGTGGGGAGAGACTGGCATTGCTGATGCACAATGCCGGGACGATGGAAACCGGTCGCAGACTGACGGAGGATGGACTGGAGCGTACGGTGAGTGTGAATTATGTGGGACCTTATCTGTTGACACGCAAATTACTTCCACTAATGGGAGAGGGGAGCAGAGTAGTCAACATGGTTTCGTGTACGTATGCAATCGGCCGGCTGGATTTCCCGGATTTTTTCTTGCGTGGAAAGAAGGGGAGTTTCTGGCGAATACCGGTTTATAGCAATACGAAATTAGCTTTGACACTTTTTACGCTTGAACTGGCAGCCCGTGTGAAGGAGAGAGGAATTGTGGTGAATGCGGCTGATCCGGGCATTGTTTCGACGGATATTATCACCATGCACATGTGGTTTGATCCTTTGACGGATATTTTCTTCCGGCCGTTTATCCGGACACCTCGTCAAGGGGCAGCCACGGCCATCGGTTTGCTGCTGGATGAAGAGGCAGGCAAGCGTACCGGTACATTGAATGTAAGCGGACATGCTGTAAAGTTATTCGGGAAGTATCTTCCTCATGTGCAACAGCAGGAGTTGTGGGAGCGTACGGAGGAGATTGTGAGGAAGTGGTTATAAGATGTATAAAGGAAAAACGGGCCGACTTATCTGTGTGACAAGTCGGCCCGTAGCGTTAAAGATTATGTATTATACCAAGTGAGCAATCAGTTCTTCACGGTCGCCTGCTAACAGGTCGATAACCGGAACTTCAATCATGGTGTAGCATCCCGGTTGCTGTTTCATAGAAGCACGAGCTACACAAACCAGTACCTGAGCTGTCAGAGCCGGGTTGTTAATCTTCATGTCAAATTCGAAGAGCTGGTTGTGAGTCTTACCTGATACACCTTTACGAACCAGGTTTACACCGTGGCCTACATCATTCAGGTCGTCTACGCAAGGAACCTGGATAACGTGTGTTTCATCGTTTACAAAATATGCATCCGATTTGATAGCTGCTTCTACTGTCTTGAAATCTGCACCTTCTTCCAGTTCTACATATACCATACGGCGGTGAATACCTGTTCCCACCGGAATAGTCATAGACAATGCATCTTTTACTCCGGCAATGGCGCGAACGGCTACAGAGTGTCCCATGCTGCGGCCCGGACCGAAGTTAGTGTAAGTGATTCCTTTCGGAGCGATGGCTTCCAGCAGCGTACGTACTACAGAGTCGCTTCCCGGATCCCATCCGGCAGAAATGATGGCTACTGCGTTGTGAGCTTTTGCTGTTTCACCCAAAGAACGGCGCAGGCTGGTAATCTGAGTGTGGATGTCGAAGCTGTCTACCGTGTTGATTCCTAATGCAAGGATTTCTTTTGCATATTGTTCTACGCTGCGGGTCGGAGTTGCCAGAATAGCTACATCTACATCTTTCAGTTCGCGAATATCTTTTACTACAGGATAATCGGCCAGTTCTGCAGGTTTGTTTTCTGCTCCATTACGGCGTACGATACCTGCTACTTCAAAATCAGGAGCTGCTTCAAGCGCTTCCAGTGTGAATTTTCCGATGTTTCCGTAACCTACTACGGCTGCTCTAATCTTTTTCATATTTCTTATTTGTTTTAAGTTGTTTCGTTTTAGTTGGCGCAAAAATACAGAATTAGAATCATTCCAAACAAGCAATAAAGCCACGAATCCCAAAAAAAACTGGCTGAACTTACAATTTATAACTTTCTTATCGTTATTTTTGTTCTCCATTTTATAAATTGTTAGAAAAACATGATTGAATATATCAAAGGAGAACTTGTGGATGCTACTCCGGCTTGGGTGGTCGTGGAGTGTAATGGATTGGGATATGGAATTAATGTCTCGCTGAACACTTATTCTGCGGTGCAGGGAAAGAAGGAGGTCAAACTCTATATATATGAGGCCATCCGCGAAGATGCGTATGTGTTATACGGATTTGCCACCCGTCAGGAAAGAGAATTGTTTTTGTTGCTTATCAGTGTATCGGGCATTGGCGGAAATACAGCACGTATGATTTTGTCGGCACTTTCTCCTTCGGAATTGTGTAACGTGATTGGCAGTGGAAACGACAAGCTGCTGAAGACCGTGAAGGGAATTGGCTTGAAAACGGCCCAGCGCATCATTGTGGAGCTGAAAGATAAGATTGCAGTGACAGGTATAGAGAGTGCGGCAACCGTCAAATCGGTGGCTGTAGCTGCTAATACGGAAATATATGAAGAGGCAGTGGCTGCATTGACCATGTTGGGATTTGCACAGGCACCTTCTCAAAAGGTGACCGCACAGATTCTCAAGGAGGAACCGGATGCACCTGTGGAAAAAGTGATCAAACTTGCTTTAAAGCGACTTTAAATCAGGATGTTATTGTTTGTCAGTACTTCCTTGGCTGTACTGTAGTACTTTCCTGGCAGTATTGGAGTACTCCCACGGAAGTACTGAAGTACTGCTTAGGGAGTACTGAGCGGTGGGGTTGGTCTTCGCGTGAAAGGGCGCCGCACCCTCAAAGAGTGTTTCTTCTGTTTTGAAGCAATGCATTTTTTTTGTTCCTTTGTGAAGTTTATTGATTAAAAATTAAGTAGCATGACATTTGCGAGCATTGTATGGGATGTGGATCCGGTGCTGGTTCATTTGGGTTCGCTCGAAATCCGTTGGTACGGGCTGATGTGGGGGCTTGGATTTATTCTGGCTTACGAAATGGTCTCCCGTTTGTTTAAGAAGGAAGGGTATCCGGAAAACTGGGCCGATAAACTGTTTGTATATTGTATTGTCAGCAGTGTGATTGGGGCTCGTCTGGGGCACTGCCTGTTCTATGAATGGGATTATTATGGAGCGCATCCGGCAGAAATCCTGAAAATCTGGAAAGGCGGACTGGCCAGTCACGGAGGTGTATTTGCCTTGATACTGGCTTTAATCTGGTATTCCAAGACAGTGACGAAAAAAAGTGTGTGGTGGCTGTTCGACCGTATGATACCTGCCATAGCGGTGGTTTGTATGTGTATCCGTTTCGGTAACCTGATGAACTCCGAGATTTTCGGTTATCCTACAACTTTACCATGGGGATTTGAGTTTGTCCGCGCGCGCGAATGGCAGGAATTGTATAATCAGAACGGAGTGGCTCAGGCTTGCCATCCTACTCAGATTTATGAGATGCTGTATTGCTTGGTCGCATTGATTGTTTCATGGACAATGTATCATAAGTATCATTTGCAAAAGCGGGTCGGCCTGATTACTGGTGTATCCTTGATTATCTTTTTCGGTGCCCGGTTTGGGTTGGAATTTATGAAAAATCCACAAGTAGCTGAAGAGGTAGGTATGACTTTGAACATTGGCCAATGGTTGAGCGTTCCTTTGATTCTGTTGGGAGTTTATCTGATTGTTACAAGCAAAAAACGAAAAGAAACGTTTTGATAATATTTGATAATAAGCAACTTTCTCTTTAGAAAGTCACTTATCGTACGAATGTTTCATCCTTGAGTAACTATGTTTCATGTAACATAATTATTCGAGGATGAAACATTTTTTATATATATATTAATGGCTGAACGGTACTTTTGCATCGCCGTTATTAAAACGGCTGAATGAGACAACTTAATGTTTAACTTAATCTTATGCGTAAATGAAAAGCCATAAAAGAGCATTCTTATTTACACTCCTATTTTCAATGGTGTGCATGGTATTGCAAGCGCAAAGTTTGCAGGTCGAAGGAACTGTGATTTCGAAGTCTGATGGGGAGCCGATTATTGGAGCCTCCGTTCTTGAAAAAGGTACAACAAATGGTACGATTACTGACCTTGATGGTAAATTCTCTTTATCAGTAAAACAAGGAGCAGAAATTGTAATTTCTTATGTGGGTTTTAAAACTCAAACCTTGAAAGCTGCGGCAGTTTTGCATGTAGACTTAGTAGAAGATACGGAAATGCTGCAGGAAGTGGTGGTAACAGGTTATACTACTCAGCGTAAGGCCGATTTGACCGGTTCAGTTGCTGTGGTTTCAACAGATGCCATGAAAACAGCTCCGGATCCAGACCCGATGAAAGCTTTGCAAGGAAAAGTGGCTGGTATGACGATTACGACTAATGGTTCTCCGAGTGGTACGGCTACGGTACGTATTCGTGGTATCGGTTCTTTTAACTCTTCTCAGG
>OGOO01003005.1_pt1 | contig 11394 bp, 10 predicted proteins | sample 1552651 | NCBI WGS metagenome assembly OGOO01 (sample SAMEA2580118, study PRJEB22360) | human gut metagenome | biome: human gut; feature: human-associated habitat; material: faeces | place: Denmark | collected 2008/2010 | reverse complement strand
CTGCCGACGTGGATGGCGCCCGAGCAGGTGCGCTTCCTGCCCGTCACCGATCGTGCCGCCGACTACTGCGCCGAGCAGGCCAAGAAGCTCGAAGACATGGGCTTCCGCGTCGAGGTCGACTACCGCAACGAGAAGATCGGCCGCAAGATCCGCGACGCGCAGATGGAGAAGATCCCCTACATGGTGGTCGTCGGCGACCGCGACATGGAGAACGGCACCGTTTCCCCGCGCCACCGCGCGGACGGCGACCTCGGCGCGATGAGCATGGACGAGTTCTCCGCGCTGCTCAAGCAGGTCGTGGACAACAAGGAAAAGAAATAATAGCATACCGATTTTGCATAATTAGCATTTGAGCCTTTCATGAAATCAGGGCGGCGCTTTGCCGCCCTGATTTTTTATACCTAAAGAAAAAAATGAAAACCTGACAAATGTTTAACGAAATAATCGGTCGAATGATGACGGAATTCAACGATAATTTGGCGAAATATCCAAAAAAGTAAAAACGTCTTGCAATAGACCTGTCATTCGGCTATAATGAGACTGCCTGAAAGAGGCAAGTAAATTTCGGAATTCAACGCTTCTCCAACGTAGGTGCTCCGAAGCGCCCCCACGCGGCGGAGCATGTGCCGGTGAAGCGGTGAATGCCGGAAGAATCAAAAAGGAGATTGCGTATGAAAAAGTTTTTAGCTCTGATCCTCTCTCTCGCGATGGTCTTCGCTCTGGTCGCCTGCGGCGATGAGAAGACGGACGACAGCCAGAACAACGACGGCGAGTCCAGCTCCCCCGTTGCGATCACTCTGGCGACCGGCGGTACCTCCGGTACCTACTATGCTGTCGGCGGCGTTCTCAAGACCGTCCTCGACTCCAAGCTGACCCTTTCCACCCTCAATGTTGAGTCCACCGGCGCTTCCGTTGCGAACGTCAACATGATCACCGACGGCGAGGCTCAGATGGCCATTCTGCAGTCCGACGTTATCAACTACGCACACGAGGGCACCAACTCCTTCGACGGCGCTCCCGAGACCAACGCTCTTTGGGTCGCCGGTATCTACAACGAGACCGTTCAGATCCTTGCCAAGCCCGGCATCAACACCGTGTCCGACCTCAAGGGCAAGACCATCTGCGTCGGTGACGTTGGTTCCGGTACCGAGATCAACGCCTGGCAGGTGCTCGGCGCTGCGGGCCTGACCAAGGACGACGTCAATGCGGTGAACGGCTCCTTCCAGGATGGCGTTGACCAGCTCAAGGACGGCAAGATCGACGCCGCCTTCACTGTCGCCGGTGCTCCCACGACCGCTATCGTCGACTATGCCACCACCAACACCCTCAACCTCGTCTCCCTGAGCGACGATGAGCTCGCCGCCATCCAGGAGGCCTATCCGTTCCTGATCCGTGACGACCTGGCTGCCGGTACCTACACCGGTCAGGATGCCGACGTCACCTGCGTCGCTATCCAGGCTACTCTCGTTGCCTCCGAAGAGCTGAGCGAGGATGTCGTTTATGAGTTCGTCAAGGCCATGTTCGACAACAAGGACGCTCTGACCGAAGGCCACGCCAAGTTCGGCTTCCTCGATCCCGAGGCTGCCTCCGCTGGTGCTACCGTTACCATGCATCCCGGTGCTGAGAAGTACTACAAGGAAATCGGCGTCCTGTAAGCAGGATCGCTACCGTGTATTGACGTGAATTCTCATCTGCGGAAATACATAATTGCGGCCGCTGCAATAATAACGATTATTGCAGCGGCCGCCGTGCTTCTTCCTCGCTCCGGCTACTATCTGACCCTGCGCAACCGCGACACCGGCGAGGTCTACGCCCGGTACAAAATGGGCGAGGGAGACCGCTTTTCCGTGACCTTTATCCATTCCGTGAACAAATATCCCCTGACCGATACCTACGAGATCGAAAACAAAACGATCTATGTGGAGGAGACGACCTACTGCTCCTTTGGCGCAGGCGTGCAGACGGAGCTCAACCCCGGCGAAACGCTTGACAAGGTCTATGTGGACCGCCCCGATTACAAGGGCTGGGCAATGGTCATCCGAAACATCCATCAGGACAGGACAAACGTCGGCTACATTGTCGGTACGGTCTCTGACCATGTACTCAATGTAAACGGCGAGGATGTCAGTCTGCGTGATTTGTGTGGAAAAAACGCGCCTGTGCGTTTTAATTACGAATTCTGGCTCGTCTGAGCGCACGGACGCTCTCAAATAGAATTAGGAGGAAATTGCATCATGGCTGAAAACGAAAAGCTCAACAATGTTGCAGTCGACAACGACGTCGGCACCATGGAAGACGTCGATGCGATCATGAAAAAGTACGACCGTGAGTCGAACACACGCATCTGGGAAGGCACTCCCAGAAAGATCCTGCGTGTCCTTACGGCACTGTTCGGCATTTTCCTGATCGTGATGAACATGTGGATCAAGATGGACGAGCGTGCGCGCCGTCCGCTCTTCCTCGGCCTGGTCATCATTCTCGTGTTTATCTACTACCCCATCAAGAAGGGTTCTCAGAAGGTCAACTACATGCCCTGGTACGATATCGTCATGGCGGCAGTCGGCGCGTTCTGCTTCTTCTTCTACCCCTTAAATCTTGAAAAAATCGTGTCTGCCGGTACGCGAATCCAGAAGGCCTTTGTCGTGCAGATCGGCAGCATTTCCATCCCCCTTCTGATCGTATTTGCAATCATCGGCACTTTGATCCTCGTCGAGTGCTGCCGCCGCGTGGTCGGTATGCCGATCATCTGCGTAGCGGCGGTGTTCGTGCTCTACGCCTTCTTAGGCGCGGGCAAGGACTTAAAGACCGTTATGTATAACCTCTTCTACACCACGACCGGTATCCTCGGCACCCCGATCGGCGTCTGCTCGACCTACATCGCGCTGTTCGTCATCTTCGGCGCCTTCCTTGAGGCCACGGGTGTTGCAAACTTCTTCATCGACTGCGCGAACGCGCTGGTCGGCTGGGCTTCCGGCGGTCCTGCAAAGGTTGCGGTCGTTTCCTCTGCCCTCTGCGGCATGGTCTCCGGTTCCTCCGTCGGTAACACCGTTACCACCGGTTCCGTCACCATCCCGATGATGAAGAAGACCGGTTATCCCCCGGAGTTTGCCGGCGCGGTCGAGGCTGCGTCCTCCACCGGCGGTCAGATCATGCCCCCGATCATGGGCGCTGCGGCATTCCTGATGGCGGAAATGGTCGGCGTTCCCTATGCTAATATCATCGTGCGTGCGATCCTGCCCGCATTCCTGTACTTCCTCGGCATCTTCCTCGGCGTGCACTTCAAGGCCAAGAAGCTCGGCCTCAAGGGCCTGCCCCGCGAAGAGCTCCCCAAGTGGAAGATCCTGCTCCCGCAGATCTACCTCATCCTCCCGCTGGTCGTTCTGGTCTACATGATCATGATCGGCTTCACGATGGCCACCGCCGCCGTGTACGCGACCCTTTACTGCGTGGTCGTTGCCATGATCAGCCGTGAAGAGGGCAAGAAGAAGCTCGTCATGGCGATCCCCCTGATCCCGCTTCTGTTCATGACCCTCATGAGCCGCAGCTTCGAGCCGGGCACCTTCATGGGCGAGAACGGCAGTACGCTCTGCCTTGCCATCGCCTTCGCGCTGCTGGTTATCAACTACGCCATCAGCAAGCCCAACGTCAAGAGCCTGCCCACCATCATCGACGCGTTTGAAAACGGCGGCAAGAACTGCCTGAGCGTCGGTATTGCCTGCGGTATGGCTGGTATCATCGCCGGCGTCGTCACCATGACCGGTCTCGGCCAGGTGCTCATCGGCGCGATCGTCGGTCTGTCCAACGGTCACCTGATCATCGCTCTCGTGCTGACGATGCTTTGCTGCATCGTGCTCGGCATGGGCGTTCCCACCACCGCGAACTACATCATCATGGCCACCACCTGCGCGCCGATCCTTGCCTCCGGCATGGGTCTCAACCTGATGGCTGCCCACATGTTCTGCTTCTACTTCGGTATCGTCGCAGACATCACCCCGCCCGTTGCGCTGGCTGCCTACGCCGGTTCCGCCATCGCCAAGGCTCCCCCGATGAAGACCGCCTGGAACGCGACCCGTCTCGCAATCGCGGCGTTCATCATCCCCTACATCTTTGCTTACAATAACGCCCTGATCTTCGTTGGCAGCGACGTCAACTTCCTGAGCGTTGCCTCCATCGTCATCTCCGCGACCCTCGGTATGGCGTCTATCGCCTCCGGCCTGATGGGCTACCTGATCCGCGACATGAAGGCGATCAGCCGCGTCGCGCTGGTCATCGGCGGCCTGCTGATGGTCATCCCCGGCACGGTCACTGACCTTGCGGGTCTTGCGGTGCTGGTCGTCGTCCTCGTTCTCCAGCGCATCGAGAACAAGAAGGACAAGGCGGCTGCGTCCGTGTAACGCAAAGCATCCTGCTAATGAAAAAGAGACCGCTTCGGCGGTCTCTTTTTTTGCATGTGCGCCGCTTTTCAAGCATAGACTGGAAACGACGGGAGGTTTTGCACATGCCCAGAATTTATTTGAGTCCCTCCACGCAGGATTGGAACCCGTATGTCGACGGCAGCGGCAGCGAGGAATACTGGATGAATCTGCTGGCAGACACGCTCGAGCCGTATCTTTACGCAAACACCATCTCCTTTGTGCGCAACACGCCGGAGATGACCGCGGCCTCGTCCATCGCGCAGGCGAACAGCCTCGGCGGCTTTGACTTTTACCTTGCCCTGCACTCCAACGCCTCGGGGGAGGAGCAGGCGGGGAAGAACCGCGGCATCATCGTCTTTTACTATCCCACGAGCAGCGACGGAAAGCGTGCTGCCGAGCTCTTCGCCGCGCAGCTGCGCATGGTCTACCCGCTGCCTGCAAAGGTGACGACGCAGGCGACCACAACGCTCGGCGAGGTGCGGCGGCCCAGATACCCCGCAAATCTCATCGAGCTCGGCTACCACGACAACTACGACGATGCGCGCTGGATCGAAAATAACCTCGACGCGGCAGCGCAGGCCATCGCGCGGGGACTGACGGAGTATTTCGGCCTGCCGTTCATTTACCCGCAGCTCGTGCGCACCGGCGTCGTCACGACGGAGGGCTCGGCGCTGCGCCTGCGAAGCTACCCGGGCATCGACGGGGAAATAGTCGGCAGCATCCCGAACGGCGAAAGCGTGCAGGTCTACGGCAGCTATCAGGGCTGGTACTCCGTGGGCTACGACGACCAGCTCGGCTACGCGGCGCAGGCCTACATCGCGGTGTGACATTTGCCCGTTTCCGATATTTTCCGAACGCGACTTTTCCTTGACAGCTGGTCATAAAAAGTTTACAATGTTTTTTGGATTTATGGAGGGGAGAGAAGGGGAATCTCCCGTTTATGATTCAAAAACCCAACGATAGATCAATCGCATCGATCAAAAAAGCACACAGGAGGAATCGCATGATCAGCTATCTCTACGCTGCGCTTATCGCGGTGGGGACGCTCGTCATTGGCATTCTTCTTGGTATTTGGATTCGCAAGAGAGCCGCTAAGCGCGCCGAGGAGAAGATCTCCAACGCCGATGAAGAGGCTCTTCGTATTGTCAACGAAGCGATCAAGAGCGCTGAAAACAAGAAACGCGAAGTTATGTTGGAGGCAAAGGAAGATATCCTGCGCTCCAGAAACGAATACGAGAAGGAAGTCAAGGAACGCCGCGCCGAGCAGCAGAAGCAGGAGCGTCGGCTCCAGCAGAAGGAGGAGAACCTCGACCGCAAGACCGACGCGCTGGAAAAGCGCGAAGAGGCTCTCAACCAGAAGCATGCCGCTCTGGACAAGGAAAACGAAGAAATCAAGATCATCAAGCGCAGCCAGACCGAAATGCTTGAGCGCATTTCCGGTTTCACTGCCGAAGACGCCAAGAAGTACCTGATCGAGCAGGTCGAGAGCGAAGTGACGCACGAGACCGCGCTCAAGATCAAGGAGCTGGAGCAGCGCGCCAAGGACGAGGCCGATTCCCGCGCCCGCGAGATCGTCGCCTCTGCCATCCAGCGCTGCGCTGCCGACCATGTTGCCGAGATCACCGTCAGTGTGGTGCCCCTGCCCAATGACGAGATGAAAGGCCGCATCATCGGCCGCGAAGGCCGCAACATCCGCACGATCGAAACGCTCACGGGCGTCGACCTCATCATCGACGACACGCCCGAGGCGATCACCGTCTCGTGCTTCGAGCCCGTGCGCCGCGAGGTCGCGCGCCTGGCGCTCGAAAAGCTCATCGCCGACGGCCGCATCCATCCCACGCACATTGAAGAGATGGTCAACAAGGCCCGCCGCGAGGTGGACGCCATCATCAAGTCTGAGGGTGAGCGCGCCGTGCTGGAGACCGGCATCCGCGGTCTGCACCCCGAGCTTGTGAAGATGCTCGGCCGCCTGCACTACCGCACGAGCTACGGCCAGAACGTTCTGCAGCACTCCATCGAGGTCTCGCACCTTGCGGGCATGATGGCCGCCGAGCTGGGCGCGGACGTTTACGCCGCCAAGCGCGCAGGTCTGCTGCACGATATCGGCAAGGCCGTCGACCACGAGATGGAGGGCACGCACGTCGCCCTCGGCGTCGAATTTTTGCGCAAGTACCACGAAAAGGACGACATCATCCATGCCGTGCAGGCGCACCACAACGACGTGGAGCCGCAGACCATCGTTGCCTGCCTCGTGCAGGCGGCGGATGCGATCTCTGCCGCCCGTCCCGGCGCCCGCCGCGAGAATCTGGAGAACTACATCAAGCGCCTCGAGCAGCTTGAGGAGATCACCGGCAGCTATCCCGGCGTCGACAAGGCATATGCCATTCAGGCCGGCCGCGAGGTGCGCGTGATGGTCAAGCCCGACCAGGTCAGCGAGGACCAGATGGTCATTCTGGCGCGCGAGCTTGCAAAAAAGATCGAGGAAGAGATGGAATATCCCGGCCAGATCAAGGTGCACGTCCTGCGCGAGACGACCGCCATCGAATACGCGAAATAAGAAAAAGGCTCCGCTTTTGCGGAGCCTTTTTTCATGCCTTTCTTGCGTTTTGTCCCGCGCCTTGCTATACTGGGGAAAACGCAAAGCGGAGGAACGCCATGCTCTACAATATTCTGGCCATCGGCGATGTGGTGGGCGGCTGCGGCGTCAGCTGCCTCGAGCACCATCTGCGCGCCGTGAAAAAACTCAAGAACATCCACTTCACCGTGGTCAACGGCGAGAATGCCGCGATGGTCGGCCTGACGCCGAACGACGCCGAGCGCATCTTCTCCGCGGGAGCGGACGTCATCACGCTTGGCAACCACACATTCGGCAAGATGCAGATCACCGACTACCTCGACGACTGCCCGTATATTCTGCGGCCGCACAATCTCGGCGCGCGCGTGCCGGGGAGGGGCTACGGCGTTTTCGACTGCGGGTGCGCCCGCATCGCGGTGATGAACCTCATCGGCCGCTGCGACCTCGCGTTCCATGTGGACAATCCGTTCAAAACGGCGGACGAGCTGCTCAAAAGCGGCGAAAAGCCGACGTTCACGCTGCTTGACTTCCACGCCGAGGCGACGAGCGAAAAGCTCGCCATGGCCTATTACCTCGATGGCCGCGTCAGCGCCATCTGGGGCACGCACACCCACGTGCCGACGGCGGACGAAGAGGTCTTCCCCAAGGGGACGGGCTACCTCACGGACCTCGGCATGACGGGGGCGGTGCGCAGCGTGCTCGGTATCAAGCCCGAGCAGTCGGTCGAGACGTTTCTCGGCGGTCTTCCGGGCCGCTACCGCGAGCCGGAGAAGAGCGCCGGCAAGATGCAGGGAGCGATTTTTACATTGGATGACGCGACGGGGCTCTGCGTGGGCGTCGAGCGCGTCGATGTGCGCTGAAAAAGCGCAAAATAGAAAGGAACAACGCAAATGTCCATCGAAAAAGTGAGAGCGTATTTTGAACATTTCGGCATCGCCGACCGCATCCGCGAGTTCGACGTGTCGAGCGCGACGGTCGAACTCGCCGCCATCGCCGTCGGTGTGGAGGGCGCGCGCATCGCCAAGTCCATGAGCTTCAAGCTCGCGGACGACGAGCCCATCATCATCGTGACGGCGGGGGACAGGAAGATCGACAACGCCAAGTACAAGGCGTATTTCCACGTGAAAGCAAAGATGCTGACCTTTGATGAGGCCTGCGCATTCACCGGCCACGCGCCGGGCGGCGTGTGCTCGTTTGCTCTGCCGGAGAATGTGAAGACCTATCTCGATGTGTCGCTCAAACGCTTCGACACGGTTTTCCCCGCGGCGGGCAGCGCGAACAGCGCCATCGAGATGACCTGCGACGAGCTTGAGAAGTATTCCTCAAACTTTGTCGCCTGGGTCGACGTGTGCAAGGAGAAAGCGCCCGCCCCGCAGGCGTGAGAGGAGAGAGCACATGAGCGTGAAGATCGTCCACGCGGCGGACTTCCATTTGGACAGCGCGTTCGGCGCGCTGAGCGCCGAGCAGGCGCGCCAGCGCCGCGAGCTGCTGACGCGGCTTTGCAATTACGTGAATCAGAACGGTGTCGATATCGTGCTGCTTGCGGGTGACCTGTTTGACAGCGATACGACCTATCGCGAGACGCTGGAAGCGCTCTCTGAGGCGCTGGGCGCAATGCAGGCGCGAGTGTTCATCGCCCCCGGCAACCACGACCCGTACAGCGCGAAGTCGGCCTACGCGACGCTTTCCTGGCCGGAGAACGTGCACGTCTTCACGTCGAAGACGGTCGAGCGCGTGGAGCTGTCGGAACTCGGGTGCGCCGTGTACGGAGCGGCGTTTACCGCGCCGGTGCAGGATGAGAGCCTGCTTGCGGGCTTTCGCGCACCGGAGGACGATTTTGTCCATCTGATGGTGCTGCACGGTGATATCTCCGCCACGGAATCGCGCTACGATCCCCTCACGAAAGAGCAGATCAAGGAGAGCGGGATCGACTATCTTGCGCTCGGCCACACACACCAGTTCGGCGGTTTCCTGCGCGAAGGGCAGACGACCTACGCCTACTCCGGCTGCCCGGAGGGCCGCGGTTTCGACGAGCTGGGCGAAAAGGGCATCCTTACGGGCACGGTGGAGCGCGGGAAGGCCGAACTTTCGTTTGTGCCGTTCGCGCGCAGACGGTATGAGATCCTGAACGTCGATGTGACGGGAAGATCGGCGGAGGACGCGCTGCGAGCAAGCCTGCCGGATGCGACTGTGCGCGATATTTACCGCATTATTTTCACCGGAGAGACGGATGAGCGCGGGAATGATCTCAAGTCAATCGAAGAGCAGTTTGCGCCCGACTTCTTCCACTTGGAGCTGCGCGATGAGACGCGCATTGGCGAGGACGTCTGGGCGCGAGCGCAGGAGGATTCGCTGCGCGGCCTGTTCCTGCGTGAGCTGCGCACGAAATTCGATGTTGCATCCTCGGACGACGAGCGCGCGAAGATCAGCCTCGCCGCGCGCTTCGGCCTTGCTGCGCTCGATGGGCGCGATTTGTGAGGAGGAGAACTATGTCGATCTGGTACAGCCGGCGAAAAAAGGAAGAACGATCCCTGCGCCTCGCGGCGGCGGGGAAGTCCGCGTTCTGCTTTGCAGAGCTTCATTACAACGCGCGCAGCCTTACGCACGCTGCGGGCGTCGCGGCGGAGAGGGCGCTTCGCCTCTATCGTAAAATTGATCGCAAAAAATAAGAAAACAACCGAAAAAGGCCGAAAGGAAGCCCCTTTCGGCCTTTTTTGAGAGGATATTAAGTAAGAATTAAGAAACAATCGCTGTTTTTGTTTGAAAACGGCTGATACAATGACCAACATGAGGTGAGAAAATGTACAACATTCTGATTTGTGACGACGAACAGGACATTGTCAACGCGCTCAAGATTTATCTCTCCGGCGGGGACTACTGCCTGTTTGAGGCGAGCAACGGGCGCGAGGCGCTGGAGGTCGTGGAGAAGAACGACATCCATCTGATCCTGATGGACATCATGATGCCCCAGCTCGACGGCATCGCCGCGACGGCGAAGCTGCGCGAAAAGAGCAACGTGCCCATCATCCTGCTCACGGCCAAGAGCGAGAGCAGCGACAAGGTCCTGGGCCTGAACATCGGCGCGGACGACTACATCACCAAGCCCTTTGACCCCATAGAGGTGCTCGCGCGCGTGCGTTCGCAGCTGCGCCGCTATACGCAGCTGGGCGCGAAGAAGGAAGAGGAGAAGCCGAACGTCTACACCGTCGGCCCCATCGTGCTCGACGAGGAGAAAAAAAGCGTGACGGTCGACGGCGACGAGGTCGCGCTCACGCCCATCGAGTTCAACATCCTGCGGCTGCTGATGAAGAACCCGGGACGCATCTATTCCTCCGCCCAGATCTACGAGCTTGTGTGGAAGGAGGATTCGCTGGGGGCGGAGACGTCGGTGAGCGTGCACATCCGCCACCTGCGGCAAAAATTGGAAATCAACCCCTCCGAGCCGCGCTACCTGAAGGTCGTGTGGGGGCTGGGGTATAAAATGGAGGACCTTCGACATGAAAAGGAATGATTGGGCGGGCGGCTTCTGGGCCAAGGCGGCAGCCTTTCTGCTCGCCGTAGTGCTCGTGCCGGTGCTTTTGAGCTACGGCGCGGCGCTCGCGTTCAGCTACAGCGGCGAGCTGCGCGGAGACTTTTATGAAAGCAGCATCTGCTCGAGCGCGGTCTACCGCGAAATGAGCCATGTTTACGACAGCTATCATTATTATGTAGAAAACGGGCAGACGGAGGTGCTGGCGAAGTATGACGACTGGTATCCCGCCGACGACCGCTACACGAACGTCCGTTTTTCGATCGAGGACGAGGCGGGCCCCATCCTCTTCGATTACCACCGCACAGGCGACATTCCCGTGACGGGCTGGTGGGGTGAGATGGCGCAGGACGGCGTTGTGTTCCGCAGCTACATCGCCGCGGACTATCCCGCGCAGGACAACGGCGCGGGACTTCTACCACACGATGACGCGCCTTGCGCCGCACGCAGCGGCGGTCGTGATCGCCTGTGCAGCCGCGGAGCTGTTCCTCTTCATCTTCCTCGCCCGTGCCGCGGGCCGCAGGCCGGGGCGCGAGGAGGCGGTTGCGGGCTGGCAGGAGAAGCTCCCCTTTGATCTCTATGCACTGCTCCTTCTCGGCGGAGGCGGTGTGCTCGTTGTCGCCGCGGTGGAGAGCGCGGAGCAGAGGCTTGACCGCTTTGATCCGATCGCGCTCGCCCTTCTGCTTGCCTTTGCTGCGCTCGCCTATGCGCTTTTTCTTGCGTTCTGGACGACGCTCTGCGCCCGCGTGAAGCTGGGGAGATGGTGGGAGAACACCGTCTGCTGTTGGCTCCTCCGGCTCTGCCGACGGGTTTTGAGGTGGTGCTGGCGCGTGCTCTGCCGCGCGTGGGGAGCGCTGTCCGGCTTCGTGCGCGGT
>OGOO01002998.1_pt1 | contig 11422 bp, 7 predicted proteins | sample 1552651 | NCBI WGS metagenome assembly OGOO01 (sample SAMEA2580118, study PRJEB22360) | human gut metagenome | biome: human gut; feature: human-associated habitat; material: faeces | place: Denmark | collected 2008/2010 | reverse complement strand
AGATGCGTCAAAAAGACGGTGTCTGAGGATGCCTGCATGAAAGCCCAGGCAAATGAAAAAGAGATCGCGGTTCTGACAGATAAGATAGATACACTTCAGGAGCAGCAGAATGAACTTCTCAGTGCGCTGGAGACGAGTTATGTAAATCGTATGCAGAATCAGGCAGCATCTGTAGGATCAGGCAGCAGTGATGCAGATACAGCAGGCGATGACAAAACAACAGACACTTCAGACGGCAATGTATCCGATGCAGACGCAGAGGACACAGCAACCGCAGATTCCGATAATGTATATAAAGATGGAACCTACACAGGAGAAGCTGAGGGATACGGCGGGACCATTCAGGTGGAAGTGACACTTGCCGGTGATGAGATCACATCCATCAACGTAGTCAGCGCCCCAGGTGAGGACAGTGCATATCTTTCACAGGCAGAGAGCGTGATCGATTCCATCCTGAGTGCTCAGAGTACAGATGTGGATACCGTATCCGGAGCAACGTTCAGCTCCACAGGAATCCTGAACGCAGTGGATGCGGCACTTGGAAAGGCGGAAAACTCATGAAAAAAAGACAGCGGGAGGTAAGGCTGATGCGTGCGGGAATACAGCTGGCATTTTTTATTGCCGCCCCGTCTCTGTTTTCTACAGCCTTTGCAGGTATCAAATCGATCTTTCTTGCCATTGCGGCCGGTCAGCCGGTGGAGTGGAATTCCTTTCTGACTGTAACGGCAGTGCTTCTGATCTTTACCTGCTTTTTCGGAAGACATTTCTGCGGATATGCGTGTGCATTCGGATCTTTCGGAGATGCCGTATATGAAGGCTTTTCCTGGATCTGGATGAAATGCTTTCACAAAAAAAAGAAACCGGCTCTTTCCGAAAAAATGGTTCACGGGCTTCAGAAAGTTAAATATATCGTATTGGCACTGATCCTGCTTTCCTGCCTTACAGGTGTATACGGAAAGCTTACGGGAACCAGCCCGTGGGATGTTTTTTCCATGCTCACGGCAGGACGGCTCCCGAACAGCAAATATCTGGTGGGAATTGTGCTCCTGGTGCTGATCATTGTGGGAATGTGTACACAGGAAAGGTTTTTCTGCCAGTTTCTCTGTCCCATGGGAGCGGTTTTTGCATTAATGCCAATCCTTCCGGGTGCACTGTTTCGGAGAAACCGTGAGAAATGTCCGCCGAAATGTGGTCTCTGTAAAAAAAGATGTCCGGCTCATCTGGATATCGACGGCGACACAGGCAGATCCGGCGAATGTCTTTGCTGCCACGCATGTGCCGCAGCATGCCCGAGAAAAAATATTCACATTGGAACAATTGAGGAAAAATGATCTATGAGATATCAGGCTCTGAAAAAGAAAACTTTTCTGGCAGCAGCTACATTTACAGGAATTGCGGTGTTGTTTCCTGTGCTGTGCATGGCTGCTTCGGAAAAGGATGTACAGACATATACCGATACAGATTTTGCAATGGATACTGTGGTATCAGAAACACTCTATACCACAGGTGACGATATAAACAGTAAGCTGACAGCTGTGCTGACAGATGTGGAGACGAACCTTCTTTCCTGGACCAATGAGAAGTCCCAGATCTATAAGGTGAATGCAGACAGCGGAAAAGATACGGAGATTTCCGACGAGCTTTCCGGATACCTGAAACGTCTTCTGAAGATCGCAGAGGATTCTGACGGAGCCTTTGACCCAACCATCGGGAAGCTGATCCGCCTGTGGGATATTGGAGGGGAAAACCAGAAAATTCCGGAAGAAGCAGAAATTAAGAATGTTCTGAAGGATTCCGGATATCAGAAGATTTTTCTTGACGGAAATACGGTCCACATGGAGGAGGGCTGTTCTCTGGATCTTGGAGCAGCGGGAAAGGGTATTGGCTGTGACCTGATCCTTAAAGAACTGGAAACAAAGAAGGATGTAACAGCAGCACTTATGAATCTGGGAGGAAGCAGTGTCATGACCTACGGAAGCAAGCCGGATGGTTCTTCCTGGAATGTGGCAGTGACAGATCCCAGAGCTGAAAATGAGGATGACTATCTTGGTGTGGTTGCCTTAAATGGTACAGAATTTCTTTCCACATCCGGAGATTATGAGAAATATTTTATCGAAAATGGTGTAAGGTATCACCACATTATGGACCCGTCTACCGGCTATCCGGCAGAAAGCGGAGTGACCGGGGTAACGGTAGTCTGTGACTCAGGTCTGGAGGCAGATGCGCTTTCCACAGCATGTTTTGTGCTGGGGGTGGAAAAAGGGACACAGCTGTTGAAAGCTTACGGTGCAGACGGACTTTTTGTGGATGAAGACCATCATGTGTATCTCACTGAGGGGATGAAGGAGCGGTTCAGCCTGCTTGCGGATTCCTATAGTGTGGAGAATATTGCAGAGTGAAGCTGATCTCCCGGCGATCCGGTTTATGACTGTTTGGCAGAGGGGAATGCTCATATCCGCAGTACTTGCGATAGTAAACCTGGAAAGGGTTCTATAAATATATCATATTTTTAGGAGGAATAAGCAATGCAGAAGTGGAATCTATTGAAAAAAACAGCTCCATGCATTTTAAGTCTTGCAGTGGCAGCAACAACCTTTCCGACCGCTGTAATGGCATCTGATCTTGATGCAGCCGTGGTTTCCGAGGCAGAGGCAGGAGATACGGAGGATTTTAGCACAGAGGAAACGGCAGAGGATGCTACAGACATAACAGAAGAAGCAGCAGAGGATGTAGCAGTACCAGAAGCTGCTGCAGACGAGACAGAGGATATCCAGCAGGAAGATACAGAAGCTGTCGAGACTCTGGATGAGACAGCAGAGGAAGCAGACCCGTTCTCTACAGGGGAAGAGGATTTCACAGAAGGCGATGAAGTGGCGGAAGCATTTTCCGATTCTGACCAGCTGACAGGCGAGTATCAGTACGTATATGCAGGACTTACCTGGGGTGAGTACTGGGCAGCAGAAGGCGTATATGCAGCTGGAGATACAAGCTCTTCAGAAGAGAAGGATTCACATAGTGAGTTTGATACAGGAGCTTTTGATACAGTAACAAGAGCGACTGCAAATCATGGACTTCACAGAGGAAGCTATCAGACAGAAGCTACGATCATTGCTGAAGACGGAACCAGATTCGACGTATCCTACTGGGAGGATAAAGGAAGCACACTTTATCTTACAGACGGTTCCAAGGTAAAATGGAACAGAGGCAGTATAACAACAGAAGATGGAAAAACCTATACGATGGATCATTATGAGATATATGGTCTGAAATATGTCCCGGTAGCAGTTAAGACCGCAGATTTTGCAGATTTCTGCAAAAAGTATAATGTTGTACAGGATGGAGCTGTGCTCTCCGGAGGATACAGTGAAAACAATCTCCAGTATTATAAAGGCCTTGTGGCAGACGTAAATGCACAGACAAATGGTCTGAAATATGCGGAGAAAAATGGTGACGGCTTTACATTTACAGCAAGAAAATCAGACGGAACAGCTTCCGGTATCAAGGATCAGGCGTTAAAAACAGCAACAGAGATCAAGCCGAGTGTAAAAGCAGCAAGCGGAAGCTACGGCGAATTTCTCCGTGTGGATCTCAATGGAAATTATGGCGATCTTGGTGCAAATATGCAGGCTGTACGCTGGGATTATTATGGAGATGATTCTACATATACGAAATGCCTCGCTTCTTATGGAACCAAGTTTGCCGCAGATAACTGGATGCATAAAGCAATGGGAATCCAGCTTGGACTTACAAAATCTGCACGCTGCAAGCTTCCGGGAGGAACAGACGGAACAGGATACTGGAAACTGACAGTGTATGCTCTTGGATATAATGACTATACCTACAGCTTCCAGGCAACTGCAGAGAATATCGTAAATCCTACAATGGAGCCGACTGATTTTACAAGTCTTAAAACAGAAGTGGAAGCTGCAAAGGCTCTGGCAGAGGCAGATTACACAATTGCAACCTGGAAGTCCTTTGCCGGTGAGCTTCAGGAAGCAGAAGACATTCTTGCAAAAACAGATGCAAGTCAGGCTGAGGTAAATGAAGCACTTGAACATCTTCAGGGAGCAGAGAAAGAGCTTCAGAAGGTAACAGTTACACTTGATAAGACAGCAGCAGCTGTATATACAGGAAAAACAACGACTCTTAAGGCAACAACAAATGACAGCGATGCAGCAGTAACATTTAAGTCCGGCAACACAAAGGTTGCAACGGTAAGCAGCAAGGGTGTTGTTAAAGGCGTAAAAGCCGGAACAGCAGTTATCACAGCAAAGGTCGGAAATGCCACAGCAACCTGCAAGGTAACAGTAAAAGCTTCTACAATTAAATTCGCAAAGGCTTCCGTAACGATCTACAAAGGAAAAACAGCAACTGTAAAAGCAACTGCAACACCATCTGCAACTGTAAAATACACAAGCAGCAACACAAAGGTTGCAACCGTAAACAGTAAAACAGGTGTTGTAAAAGGAATCAAAGCAGGAACCGTTACGATTACAGCAAAGGCAGGAGCCCTGAAGACAACCTGCAAAGTAGTTGTCAAGAATCCTGCATTCAGTCTTGTAAAATCTTCTGCAACGATCAAAAAAGGTAAAACAACAACCATCAGATCCAAAGCAGCACCTGCAGGCAAGGTTACATATACAAGCAGCAATAAAAAAGTTGCAGCTGTAAACAGCAAGGGTGTTGTAAAGGGAATCAAAAAAGGTAAAGCAACGATCACAGTGAAATGCAACGGAATTACAAAGAAATTTGTGGTAACAGTTAAATAATTTCACTGTTGAACCGAATGTGATCACAGATATCCAGAAGCCTCTGCCGCAGACATAGAGCAATGTCTGCGGCAGAGGTCTGCTGATTTCTGAAGAGCAATGTCTGACAGAGGCCGCAAGAAAAGAGGAGAGAGTAAGGAAGCATGGAAAAAGATCTGAAAGATAAAAAGCAGGAGGAAAAAAATACTCCGAAGATACCCTGGACCAAGCTGGTTCCTGCAGCTGCTGTGATTGCGGCGCTTGTGTTTTCAGGCATAAAGGCGAAGGGCTCTGATGGAGAGACAGAAGCAGTCGGGCAAGCAGAGACGACCGTAATGTCTGCTTCAGAGCTGGAAAAATATCTCGGGTATGAAAAAGAAAATCCTGTTTCTGACAGCACACCTGCCACAGCTGAGAAAAACAGTACAACAAAAAAGAAAAGCTCATCGAAAAAAAGTTCAAAAAAAACAGCAGCGAAAAAAAGCTCAGGTACAAGAACGGTTTCCGAATCTGCAAAAAGCAATGCCGGCGCCGCAGGACAGGGAACCACGCAGACACCGGTAGCAAGCGTTCCGGCAGATGGATATAAGGACGGTACGTATGAAGGAAGCGGAACCGGATTTGGCGGGACGATCCGCGTGAGAGTAACAATCAGCGGCGGAAAGATTGCAGCCATAGATATTCTGGAGGCATCTGGAGAAACCGCGTCGTATTTTGCGTCAGCTCAGGGTGTGATCAGCAGGATGATCGCCGGAAATACACCGAATGTAGATGCAGTAAGTGGAGCAACCTATTCCTCCAACGGAATCATCCAGGCAGTTCAGAATGCCCTCTCCCAGGCAGCGGCAGATGGAAACAGCCAGCAGGTCACCCCTACACCTGCGGCAACTGCTTTACCAACTCCGACATCAGCTCCGTCACCTACAAAAAAACCATCCAAAAAACCATCTCCTACAAAGAAACCGGAAGATCCGGACAGTCCCAAAAAATATCTGGATGGTAAATATACAGCTTCGGCAAAGGGCTTCAATGGAGACGTGAAAGTAATTGTGACCATCAAGGATGGAGTGATCAAAGCTCTGAAACAGGAAAATACGGACACAAAGCAGTTTTTTGAAAAAGCATGGAGCGTGCTGGAGGAACAGATCATTGGTACGGATTCTGTAGATGATATTGATGCAGTCAGCGGAGCAACCTATTCCTCCAACGGAATTCTCAACGCTGTAAAAAAAGCTCTTAAAGAAGCGATCAATCCGGAGTATGGAAAGAAACCGACACCAACTCCGACAAAGAAACCGACACCAAAGCCAACAGCCACACCGAAACCTACGGCAACGCCGAAACCAACAGCCACACCGAAGCCAATAGAGACGCCGGCAGCAACCCCGACGCCGGAGCCGGACGACCCGGATGTGACGCCGGTTCCTGAAAAACCCAATGTAACTCCAACACCAGGGACAGATGAGCCGGATGCAACACCGGAGCCAACGGAAGCACCGGAACCGGTGGGAATGTACAGAGATGGAACGTATACAGGCTCGGCTTTTGGATATGGAGGAAAAACATATCTGACAATTACGATCTCAGGAGGCCAGATCGTATCCATTGAGCAGACAAATCAGGATACACCGGAATTTTTTGATCCTGCATGGAGCACGATCTATTCTCAGATCATGGCAAACCAGTCGGCGGATGGGATCGATACTGTCAGCGGAGCCACATATTCCTCCGAAGGGATCCTGGACGCTGCACAAAAAGCCCTTGCCCAGGCAAAGAATTAACCGGGTGAACGTTGGAGCAGCTATAAACATCTGAATCTAAGCCAATAATAAGAGGTGAAAGAAACCTCTGGACTTCTTGATTTTTTTTGAAGTTCAGAGGTTTTTTGCTAGGTTTCTGAAATTGCTTCTATAAATCGATAAAAAAATAACAGGAATGTATACAGAATAATATGAAAAATATCAGAAAATATAAGCGGTTTAAATAATTTGAAATGCAAATTAGCGTGGATTAACCTGAGAAATACAATAAAATTTTTATTGCACAGGGCAATATTTTATGTTATGTTTGAATGTGTGTAATTAAAGTTGTTATTAAAATGACAAACAATGCTGAAAGGAGAACAAATATGAGCAGTAAAATTACGATCATCGGAGCAGGAAGTGTAGGAGCAACTATCGCTTATACCTTATCACAGAGGAGTATTGCATCAGAGATCGTTCTGATCGATATTAACAAAGATAAGGCTGAAGGTGAGGTTATGGATATTGAGCAGGGAACCAGTTTCCGTGAGCCGATCTCCATCGTGGCAGGAGATTACCCGGATGCTGCAGATTCTGACATTGTGATCATCACTTCCGGTATTGCCAGAAAACCGGGACAGACTCGCATCGAGCTGACACAGACCAACGTCAACATTATGAAGAGTATTACTCCGGAGATCGTAAAGGTGGCTCCCAAAGCGCTTTATATTATCGTAAGTAATCCATGTGATGTTATGACTTATGCATTTGCAAAGCTTTCCGGACTGCCGGAAAATCAGATCCTTGGTTCCGGAACCGCCCTGGATACGGCCCGTCTCCGCTGCAGACTTTCTCAGTATTACGGCGTATCTGAGAAAAACATCCACGCCTATGTATTCGGAGAGCATGGAGATACTTCCTTTGTACCGTGGTCCAGAGCCTTTGTTGCAGGTGCGACCCTTGATGAATTTGACAAGATCGTTCATGAGGATCAGAAAGATCTGCAGCCACTTGACAGAGAAGAGGTTCTGGAGTATGTTCATACTTCAGGATCAACAGTGATCGCCAAGAAGGGTGCTACATTTTATGCGGTAGCCGTATCTGTTTGCAGACTTTGCTCGCTTCTTCTTGCAGCATCTGATACAATAGTCAGTGTATCAACCATGCTTCACGGAGAGTACGGTGTTGAAGACGTATGTCTTAGTACCATGGCTTCTATCGGACCGGAAGGTGTAAAACGTATCGTTCGTGTTCCGCTGACCGAGGAGGAGACAGAGAAGCTTCATGCAAGCGCCAATGCTCTGAAGGACGTGATCGCACAGATTGATCTTTGATAAATGTCAGAAGCTGTGTAAAGAGGAAAAAGCAGCCTCAGGCAAATTTGAAACAACGGGAGAAAGATAAAAATGGATATTATTCAGGTAATTACCAGAGAATTGAACGTTGAGAAATGGCAGGTCGAGGCAGCGGTTAAGCTGATCGATGAAGGCTGCACCATTCCTTTTATTTCCAGATACCGTAAGGAAGCAACCGGTACACTGAACGATGAACAGCTTCGTAATCTTAATGAGAGACTTACTTATTTAAGAAATCTTGAGGATAAAAAGGCTCAGGTTCTGGGCAGCATCGAGGAGCAGGGCAAGCTGACTCCGGAGCTGAAGAAACAGATCGAGGCAGCGCAGACACTCGTTGTGGTAGAGGATCTTTACCGTCCGTACCGCCCGAAGCGCCGTACACGTGCCATCATCGCCAGGGAAAAAGGTCTGGGACCTCTGGCCGACATCATCCTTCTCCAGATGACGAAGAAACCTCTTGAAGAAGAGGCAAAAGCATTTCTTTCTGAGGAAAAAGAAGTCAAAACTGTGGAAGAGGCCATCAGCGGTGCCAGAGATATCATTGCAGAACACATTTCTGATGAAGCAGATTATCGTATCAGTATCCGTAAGAGAACAATGGATAAGGGAACTATATGTTCTACCGCAAGAGATGAGAAGGAGCAGTCTGTATACGAGATGTATTATGTCTTTGAGGAGCCGGTGAAAAAGCTTGCAGGTCATCGTGTCCTTGCTCTGAACCGTGGTGAGAAAGAGAAATTCCTTACTGTGAAGATCCTTGCACCTGAGGAAGAGATCATCCGTTATCTTGAAAAACAGGTGATCGTCCGCGATAATCCATACACTACACCTGTTCTGAAAGAAGCCATTGAGGACAGCTATAAACGTCTCATCGGACCGGCTATTGAGCGTGAGATCCGAAGCGCCCTTACAGAGGCAGCAGAGGACGGTGCCATCCATGTCTTTGGCAAAAATCTGGAGCAGCTTCTCATGCAGCCTCCAATTGCAGGACAGGTAGTTCTTGGCTGGGACCCTGCCTTCCGTACCGGATGCAAGCTGGCAGTGGTAGATCCTACCGGAAAGGTTCTGGATACCACAGTTATTTATCCCACAGCACCAACCAATGAGACCAAGATCCGTGCCGCAAAGGAAACCCTGAAAAAGCTTATCAGCAAATATCATGTGACACTGATCTCTGTAGGAAACGGAACGGCATCCAGAGAATCCGAGCAGATCATCGTGGAGCTTCTTAAGGAAATCCCTGAAAAGGTCCAGTATGTTATCACCAACGAGGCAGGTGCTTCTGTATATTCCGCAAGCAAGCTTGCTACGGAAGAATTCCCGAATTTCGATGTTGGACAGAGAAGCGCCGCATCCATCGCAAGACGTGTACAGGATCCGCTTGCAGAGCTTGTAAAGATCGATCCGAAATCCATCGGTGTCGGTCAGTATCAGCATGATATGAACCAGAAAAAGCTGGGAGAAGCCCTTAACGGCGTTGTGGAAGATTGTGTAAACAAGGTCGGAGTGGATCTGAATACTGCATCTGCATCCCTTCTGGAGTATATTTCCGGAATCAGCAAGGCCATCGCAAAGAATATCGTAGCCTACCGTGAGGAAAACGGCCGTTTCCAGACAAGAAGAGAGCTTCTTAAGGTTGCCAAGCTTGGTCCGAAAGCTTTTGAGCAGTGTGCAGGTTTCACACGGATCACAGGAGGCAAAAATCCTCTGGACGCAACCAGTGTCCATCCGGAAAGCTATGACGCAGCAAAAAAACTCCTGGAAAAGCTGGGCTACACACCGGAAGATGTGGCAGAGCGTAAGCTTACCGGTATTTCCGGGCAGATCCGCGATTACGGAAAACTGGCAAAGGAGCTGGAGATCGGAGAGCCAACCTTACGTGATATCGTAAAGGAACTGGAAAAACCTGCCAGAGATCCACGTGACGAGATGCCGAAACCGATCCTCCGTACCGATGTCCTGGATATGAAGGACCTGAAAGAAGGCATGGTCCTCAAGGGAACTGTCCGCAATGTCATTGACTTCGGTGCTTTTGTGGATATCGGTGTGCATCAGGATGGCCTGGTCCATATTTCCGAGATGAGCGAGAAATTCATCAAACATCCGCTGGAAGCAGTCAGTGTGGGAGATATCGTGGATGTCCGTGTTCTTGGTGTTGATATGAAGAAAAAACGTATCAGCCTTTCCATGAAGGGAATCAGTAAATAAAGAGAAAAACTGAGTAAAGAGAAGCAGGCAAGTATATTCTGCAGCATTCTGCGGCGGATTACCGGACCGATATACAATAAAGCTATAACAGAAATACAGCAGTGGTTTATACCCTATACTTTATAGAACCGGAGAAATCAGGTTTACAGGGAAAAACCACTGCTGTATTATTATATTACCAGATGCGGATTATAGGAAATGCTTATATCAGAAATAAGCTTTGAAGCTCATAGATCGATCCGCATATGTATATCGAATGATCGATCAGACAGGAGGGATTATATTTGGATAGTACTGTACAGACCGTGCAGGAGGTCGGAAATCAGGTAAGCCAGTACAGGCAGATGTTTGAAAATTATCTGCCGGACATCACGAAATTCGGAATCAAGGTTGTTCTGGCTATTGTTGCTTTCTGGGTAGGAAGCACGGTAATTAAATGGATCGTAAAGTTTGTGAGGAAATCACTGACAAAATCCAGGCTGGATACAGGAGTGGCACAGTTTATGTCCTCACTGGTCAAGATCATACTTTACATACTCCTGATCTTTAACATATCCACAAGCTTTGGAGTAAAGGAATCATCTCTGGCAGCACTTCTCGGAACTGCAGGTGTTACTATGGGTCTTGCCCTCCAGGGCGGACTTGCCAACCTGGCAGGAGGTATGATGCTTCTTCTGTTTAAGCCTTTCCAGGTAGGGGATTACATCATCGTTAACGGACAGGACGGAAGCGAGGGAACGGTAGCCAAGGTCGAGATCTGTTATACAACGCTGTTATCCATTGATAACAAGCACATCGTGATCCCGAACGGTACTCTTTCCAATGTGACCATCACCAACGTAACAGCAAGGGATCAGCGAAGGCTGGAGATCAAAGTGGGGATCTCTTACAATGCAGATATCCAGAAGGCCAAGGATATCCTGGAAGATATCCTCACCGAGGATCCGGATACAAGAGAAGACGAAGAGATGGTGGTATTCGTAGACGAGCTGGCAGAAAGCTCTGTGATCATGGGCTTTCGTGTCTGGGTAGATACCGACCGCTACTGGGCAGCCAGATGGAGATTGAACCAGAGGATCAAGGAAGATTTTGATTATTATGGAATTGAGATTCCTTATAATCAGCTGGATGTGCATATCCATAAATAATATGCATAAAGGAAGAAAGCTAAAGCCCTTTCACATGGCAGAGAAATTGCTGTGTGGGAGGGTTTTTTGGTGAAAGTAACTGGTTTTGGGATTATTACTGCCATTCACGATAATAGAGAATATGAAAATTATTGACAAACCAGTGTCGGGGTGCAATAATACCCCACAGAGATAGTATTTGGACTCAAAACTATACTCTGGCTGAAATCACTGGAATCTTA
>OGOO01002988.1_pt1 | contig 11456 bp, 9 predicted proteins | sample 1552651 | NCBI WGS metagenome assembly OGOO01 (sample SAMEA2580118, study PRJEB22360) | human gut metagenome | biome: human gut; feature: human-associated habitat; material: faeces | place: Denmark | collected 2008/2010 | reverse complement strand
GTGTGAAAACACAGCCGCCCCAAGGCGTATCATCCGCAAGATGAGTGTGGCGATGCGTTATCAGCGGTCGAAGTCAACCAGCTTGCTGGCAACTCCGGTGTATGTCGCCGGAGTCAACGCCTTGAGACGCGCCGCAGTGGCTTCGTCGAAGGCCTGCTGGTCGATGAACCGTTCGACGTCATCCTTGGAGATCTCGTGACCGCGCATGAGCTCCTTGACCTTCTCGTACGGCTTATCCATACCCGGCAGTCCTGCAAGCTCGCAGGCGCGCATGGCGGTCTGGATCGGCTCGCCGAGCACCTCCCAATTGGAATCGAGCTCGGCCTGGATGGCAACATCGTTCGGATGGATGGAGTTCAGACCACCCATCAGATTGTTCAACGCCAGCAGCGAATAGCCCAGCGCGGAGCCGATGTTGCGCTGCGTGGTGGAGTCGGTCAGATCGCGCTGCCAACGCGATTCGACCAGCGTCGCCGACAAAGTGTCCAATAGCGAGCAGGAGATCTCCAGATTGGCTTCGGCGTTCTCGAAACGAATCGGATTGACCTTGTGCGGCATGGTGGAGGAACCGGTCGCGCCCTTGACCGGTACCTGCGCGAACACGCCACGGGAGATGTACATCCACACGTCCACACACAGGTTGTGCAGGATACGGTTGGTGTGGCTGATGGTACCGTACAGTTCAGCCTGCCAATCATGCGATTCGATCTGCGTGGTCAACGGATTCCACGTCAGACCCATACGGTTGGTGACGAACTCGCGGGAGACGGCCACCCAGTCAACATCAGGGCAGGCGGCCAGATGCGCACCGAACGTGCCGGTCGCGCCATTGATCTTACCGAGATATTCCTGGGCCTTGACCTTGTTGAGCTGACGGTTCAGACGATACACATAAACAGCCAGTTCCTTGCCCAGCGTGGTCGGCGTGGCAGGCTGTCCATGGGTCAGCGACAGCATGGCCTTGTCGCGGTAGGCGTCGGCCTTCTGTGCCAGATGGTCGACAATGGCCTGGGCTGCGGGCAGCCACACCTGCTCCACACCGTTCTTCACGCAACGGGCGATGGACAGGTTGTTGATATCCTCGGACGTGCAGGCAAAATGCACGAGAGTCTTCAATCCGGTCAGCTGGGTGTCATGACCCAACACATCGGCGGCCTTCTCCAGCTGGTCGTCGATGTAATACTCCACGGCCTTCACATCATGGTGGGTCTTAGCCTCATAAGCGGCATGCTGGGCAATGCCTTCGGCTCCGAAATTCTCCGGAATGGAACGCAGATACGCCTGCTCATCATCGGTGAGCGGCTTGACACCCGGAACGATGGTCTGATTGCCGTTGCCCTCGAAACCGTTGGCAAGCAGAATCATCCACTCGACTTCGACGCGCATGCGCTCGCGGTTCAACGCCGGTTCGCTCATGTATTCGACAAGGGGAGCGGTCTGCTTGTGGTAGCGGCCGTCAAGAGGGGTCAGTGCGATTGCGGGGGAGATGTCAGTAAGCTTCATAGACAACAGCATACGTTCAGCCGTGAACCATTGGTCCCGTCATTTGCTGATGCGTCCCTCATAATACTGGACCTCCTCCAGCTCGCCTTCCACGACCTCTTGGAAATGACGGTCATGGTCCAGCACGGATTTGTTTCCGGTGTCGTAGGCGTACCGGTATCCCGCTTCATGGTATTTCGGGTAGTGCGTGGAGTTCTTCTCCCCAGACGAATCACTGACTTCGGCTCCTGGAAAAGCCCTCTTCGGCGCATCCTCCTCATGGACGGAGCATCGTATGGTGAGCCAGTTCTCCGTATGGGGGTTAGCCTCCCCGTCAAGTGCCGCGATGCCTTCATTATCCATCTCGATGGCGGTGACCCGTGTTTTCTCGGGAATCTCGAAATTCGCTATCGGGGAGCCAAGCGTGGCGATATGTTGGATGTCGTATTTATCTTGGAAATCCGTCGCCGCCGCTGCCGCGATGATGCCGCCCTGCGAATGGCCGACGATTTCCACGGGATCATCCGGCTGGATGCCGGCCTGTTTCATGGTCTCATCCAGGAAACGGAGGCTTTCCGCGGTTCCGCGCTGCCGCTCATCGGCACTCATCAGCTCGAAATTGGTGTACCAGTCCATAGGCGAATCGTGATTGCCGTCGGTCCCGGGAATGATGATCCTCCAAGCATATGTGCCATTGGCTTTGCGGTACTTGCAGCATGCGATGGTTCCGTATTCCAGACCGCTTTCACGTTCGCCGTTGAGAGGTCCTTCGGACAGCCGCCGTTGGTCGGCGATGGCGTCCTTCGTGCTTGTACCGCCTCTGACCACTTTGGTTTTCGGATACACACGGGTTACGGAGAGATTGTCTCCATGGTCTTTGTCGAAGTACGGTATGAGCAGTCTGTCGATTTTCTTAAGACCGCGATTGACCGAGCCTTTGCCGGAAAGCCCCTCTGCTATAGCCGCTCCCGGTTTGGTGACCATGAATAAGGTTTTCGTGATGTATTCCAGGATGGACGTGTCTTTTGAAGGCCGTTCCTGTATGTTCAATCGGCTCGCATGCTCTCCGAGGACGCTCACGAAGCTTTCCTGCATCCATGCGGTGGATTCCACAAGATAGAATTTGTTGAATTTCCCCTCTTTGGCGTAACTGCGTCTTACCCCCATCAGTGCGCTGGCGGTCAAGGCGAGAATCGCGGATTCCCGTGATGACATGAAAAGCCCTCGCAACATGATATTCAGCCCTTTCCTGCTGGCTTCCTCAGCTTGGGCGTATAAGGATTGGGCTTGTGCGATCAATGAGGATAGCTCATTAAGCTGGGATGCCATGGATTGCAGGGCCTCGGCATGCGCTTCGCAACGTCCGAGCAGCTGCCGGTACGGCAATTCGATATGGTCCTGCGCCGTACACCGTGGACTTGCCCCGGTCAAAGCGGACAGGAGCGGTGTGGCGCGAGGGTGGATTTTGAGTTCATAGCCTGCGGCAATGAAGGATCTACGGGAAGTGCCAAGACGATTCGCTTGGTCTCTGAGGATTCTTGAAGCATTGAAGTATTCCCGGTATTCGGCGGTGGTGAATCTCTTTCCGCCAACGATGCGGGCCGTCACTCGTTGGTTCATGCCGCACCTGCCGACCAGAGAAGACGTGACGTAGCGATCATATCATCACGTAGCAGAGCGGATTGCCGTGCGATGCGATCGAGACGGGTGCGGTATTCCTCGGCCGCGGTGCCGGTCCAGTCGGCCAGTCTGTTGGAGGCTATTGCCGCATCAAGTCCATCGAGAAGCCGTGACGCGGTAACAAGTTTCGCATTGATCAATGTTTGGGTGGTCCGCACGCCAATTCGGCAACGACAGGACATTTCCGACAGAGATGCCAACGAATTGAAGGCTGCGATGCCTGGGGCGGCACCAAGAAAAGCATTTGAAACGTTCATGGCAGCCATTTGACCACATTCGGTGTTGACGCCAATCGGAAAACAGAGCTTGTGGTCAAAGAACGAGTCTATGAAAAACCGTCGGCGTGTCGTTATTGGAAAAACAACGAAAACCACGTCGACGGCATGTGGATAACTATATTCGAAAAGCCCCCTACCAGGGTTTGGTCTGCGAGGATGACGTGCTTGGGTTCTTTTTCGCAGCCGAACCTGAATCGTCATTGGAATCCGATTGCGTGGATTGGGCGTTCTGAGCCAATAGCTCCTCTATTTTCCGACGTTGTTCGTCGGATAGGTTTTCGTCGTTCTTGTGACTTGATTTACCCGATTCCTGAGCGTCGGCGGTGTTTGAATCCGCGGAAGCGGACTGATCGCTCTGCTCGGCTTTGATCTTCTTGGACGCGTGATCCGTAAGCTGGCTGGAAACATGACTGTTATGCTCGATTGATTCGCGCACTTGGGGCAGCAGCAGTGGCTTCATGGCTGATGCCTCGTTGAATTGGGCGTCCGTCTGCTGTTGCCTGGTGTGCAGCTTGTCCCAATCGGCATCGTCTTTTCTGCTGGTCGAGATGTTCTCCTGCAGGCTTTGCGTGGCCTGGTTGTAGCTATTGACGGCTGCGAGATTCACTATGGCCCATAGGGCGGCCATGACCAGCAACGCCGCCATGACGGCCAAAACGATGCGAACCGTCAGCGAGGCACGCGGTTTCATGGTTGTTCTGGTCATAGCAAACTCCTCGACTGAATTATCCAAGCCCCCAATTCGCATGCGAGCAGCAGCAGCGTGACGATGGCCAGTGGCCATACGACGGGCATCGTCCTGGTGCGCTTCTTGGTGGTTTGGGTGACTCGCCACTTATCGGACGCTTCCTTGGACACGCCGTCACGCATGGTGTTGGAGGCGTTCAACACCAGCGCGGTACCGCTCAACTCGTCGGCGATGGACGCCATCTCATCCTTGTTCATGCGTGACACTCCGGGTTTGCCGGTATCAGGGTCGGTGACCCACTGGTCCGCATTTCCATCGACGCCGTCGGCGATTACGGGAATGTTGCCTCCCTGCTCGCTGCCGATGGCTACGGTGAAGGCATCGGATAGGTATCGTCGCAATGATGAGAACGTGCGCCGTGCCTTTGACGAGGTCTGTTCTCCATCGGAAAACAGGTACAGCACGATCGCATCATCGGGATGCTGATCATGAATGGACTTGCAGGTCAGCAGCAGCTGGTCGATAGGGGCATCCAACGTCGAACCGGCCGAAACGGAAGTCGCCTCGGGCGCGAGTGTATCCGCCCAATTGTCGATCGCGTTCGAATCCGGGGTCAACGGCACGTCCAACGTGCCGGAAGCTCCGAATCGCAAAGCGGCGAAACTGGAATTGGGATATAGCGCGGTGACGTCCTTCACGGCTTGTTTTGCCACGTCGAGACGGCTTGACTGTTCGGCTGAACCATATTGCGCGTCTTTGACGGCCATGGAACCGGTCACGTCAACGGCCACCACCACGTCGGTGGCGTTCACCGCACGGCTATTGGTCGGCGCCACGATACTGGGCGTCAATGCCATGACCGACACCGTCAGACAAAGCAATACGCGCCGAACGCATGCCCAAACGGTTTCGTCGCTGTCAGCGCGGCGACGAACATGCAATACGATCTGCGCAATGGCGCAGGCCAGCAGAACCACGGCGACGGCTCCGCCGACAGGCCAACCCAAAGCAGGGGAAAGCGTCAGATGGTTCATCTCCTCAACCTCCAAGCCAATGCCAGCCAGACCATCAAAACGATGGCCAAGGCCAGTGTCCACCATCCGGGAGCATCCACCATGGCGGCCTTGTTGCTCGACTCGTTTTCATGGTTCCGCCGAGATTCGATTTCCTTGACCAGCGAAGAGACGGATGCTCCATTCGATTGGGTGAGAAACACCCCATGATGAGCTTCGATGGCGGATTTGAATTTCTGGGTGGTCTCGTCGGCCTCGCTCTGCTTCGGTCCGGAAAACAATCCATCCACGGTGATTTGGGCCTGCTTGGTCAGGTTCAGCGCCTCGTCAAGCGTATAGGTTGGTTTTCCGGAAACGACGTTGTCCGTGGCAAGCACGATGGATGCGGCGCGCTGACGCTCGGCATTGTCGGCGCTTGCGTTCCCATAGGCGAATCCGGGAAGCATGGCCGCGCAGCTCACCACGCCATCGCCAATCAGCGAAGTGGACTCCTTACGGTTCTGCGTGCCTTCCAGCCAGTCGGAAATCGCCTGATAATCGCTGTCCTTCATCTTGTCGATATCGTCTTGGGACTCGACGCCTGCGAGGATGCTGCTGGCTTTGTCAAGCTGTTTGGACACCAGTTCGTAGTCGTCGGTCAACGGAAAAACGGTACGTGACGTCGAATTGAAGATGCTCAGGCCGATTCTCTCGCCCTTGAAGCTGTCGACGAGTTGACGGTAGGTGTCGATGACCTCGCGGTCGTAGGGGAGCGCCGAGCCGGAAACATCCAAGCACAGCACGATGTCTCGGCTGCTGGCCTTCTCCTCGCCTTCATCCACGGTGCTGGGACGTGCCACCAGAGCCGTGGCGAGTGCCAACGCGACCACTAGAAGAATCACCGCCAAACGTGAAAGAACCCTCCACTGGCGGAATAATCTCGATGCGGATTCCGTGTTGAGGTCATCATCCAGGCTGAAGGTGCGGGCACTCTCGATGTCATCGGTTTTGTGGCGCGCGGCCACCAGCAACGTGACGCCGGCAACGGCCAGCACCACGATGACGCCTGCCAGAAAGGCCCAAGGCCAATGCCATGACAGTTGCATCTATCGCCACCTTTCCACAAGATTGGCCACCCATTCGCCAGCCTGCTCGACCGTGGCCTGCCTGGCGATGTGATTGCGCTCGGCATCCGCGAATTCCGGCGGATACAATGCCTCGATGGTTTGCCTGAGCAAGGTGAGACCCTGCTGGTTCCCCGTGGTCCGAGGCGTCTCTTCGATGTCGGTGAGCGTCTGGTTGCGCACGTCCGTTCCGGTGGCAGTGGAAGCAAAATCCCTGGCGATTGCGGCCAGCTGTGCGAAAGCCTCCTCGCGCTCCAGCTCCCCCCGGGCATGGCGGGACACAACATCATCGATACGCTGATGCCAGACGGTTTTGCCGGCAAGCGCGTCATGTCGGCCGCGATTGACTATTTTTGCGGGCTTCCGGCAAACTGGGGGGGCTCCGGGCTCGGCGGGACAAGCCAGACCACAAGAGCCACCAAAACGACGGCAAGCAACAGACAGACCGCGATGACGACGGCCAAACCGTTCTCAAGATGAATCTGGTCCTTGATGACGAGGTCATCCTCGGCAAGGAAGAGCATCATGCCTTGTCTCCCAACGACAATACGGACGGGGCTCTCAATTGGTTACGTGTGGACTGGGCCAAAGCCGTGGAAACCATGCGCACGAACTCATGGAACATGCGTTCGCTGGAATCGGATCGAATTACCGTCGAGCCACAGCGATTCAGCTCATGGCGAATGGACGCAGCCAGGTATTCGCGATGCGTTCGCACTTGCCCAGCTGTGTTTCCCCTACGCAGGAACGCAGGCACGCGTCGTTTTCCAGCCCCGTCAAGCACCACGCGCGCATGGCTGACATCAAACGGATTGATGGTGGCCACATCGATGAGCACCATCGGATGTGTCCTTGCAATCGTGCGGATGGCGCTCAAATGCCGTTCCTCCAACGCATGCTCCTCGGTGGCGATGACGACCAGCGCCTCTTTGTCCCGAATGCGGCGCGCGTATTCCAGCAACGCGTCGATATTGCGGGGCCTGGTCCACTCGCGCTGCAATGCCGTATCCAAGGTTCGTTCGAACTGCGCCAGGCCACCGTTGAACGGCACCCGGGTGATGGAAGCGCTGTCGCCGAACACCATGGACACTTCGTCGCCTCGGCGCAGGCTGAGCGCGGCGAACATGCATAAGGCGTTTGCCGCCACCTGGTACGCCTGTTCCGAGGAAGGGCATGTGGCGGTCATCTCCTGTCCGACGTCAAGCAGCAACCATGCCTTCGAAGTGGAGGGACGCTCACGCTGCACCACCATTGGACGTCCCGCTCGGGCACTGGTCTTCCAATCGATGCGTTTCGCCTCGTCTCCCGGCTCATAGGCGTGGATATCCACGACATCGTCGGCGCCGAAGCGTTTGTTCGATGCGTGCGCGCCTTCGAGTATGCCGAGCGCCTTGCGTACCGTCGGCAGACTCAGCGTGGTTCCAAGCGTCTCGATTTTTCTGCGGATCGGATCGTCGGAACGGATCTGGTCGATCATGGAACGGGGACCGCCTGCACGATCGAATCCACCACCTGGTCGCTGGTGACGCCATCGGCAAGTGCTTCGAACGTCATCAGAATACGATGGCGCAACACTTCGTGGGCGAACGCCTTCACATCCTCAGGAATGACGTAATCTCGTCCCTGCAGGAGCGCGTTGGCCTGTCCTATGCGCACCAGCGCGATGGACGCGCGCGGCGAGGCGCCCAGCCTGACGAGCGAGGAAAGTCCTTGGACGGGCTTGGTTCCAGCGCCACGGGAGGTGGCCGCGATATCGACCGCATACTGCATGATCGCATCGGACACGTGCACACGACGTGCCGCGGAACGCAGGAATTCGACGTCGCTGATGGAAACGGTGTCACCGGTGAGTGCGTGCTGGTCTATGGTATCGGAGCCGCGGCGGGTCAGCATGGCGAGCATGCGTTGCTCTTCCTGCGCTGTCGGATAGGTCAGTACGGCCTTCATCATGAAACGGTCCATCTGCGCCTCGGGAAGATTGAAGGTGCCCTCTTCCTCGATTGGATTCTGCGTTGCGATGACCATGAATGGTTTCGGCAGCGCGATGCGTTGGCCTCCGATGGTGGTCGCGCCCTCCGCCATGGCTTCAAGCATGGCGGACTGGGTTTTCGCGTTGGAACGATTGATTTCGTCGAGCAGCACGAAATTGGCGTGGATCGGGCCGATCTGCGTGGAGAATTTCTGCGTGGCGAAATCGAAGACCTGAGTGCCGACCAGGTCCGAAGGCATCAGATCGGGAGTGCATTGCACACGTTTGAACGAGCCGGACACCGAAGTGGCCAAGGTCTGCGCGGCAGTGGTTTTTGCCAGACCCGGGACGGATTCGATGAGGATATGACCGCCGGCCACCAAAGTGGTGATCAGCGATTCACGAAGATTGTCCTGTCCGACCAGGGTCTGCGCGAAACGTCCGCGAATCTGCGAACCGATGTTCCTGGCGCGTGCGATGTCTTCGGCCGACAGCGTGGTTGGTCTTGCGGCTGCGGGCATGGGGATGGGTGCCGGTGCTGGCGCCGGATTCTTTGGAGGGAATAAAGCCATGGTTGCTACTCTAACGGGTCAAGCTGACGGGAGGGTCCAATCCACCGGCTGTTCTCCTGCTTCGATTAGCGCCTGATTGGCGCGGGAGAACGGTTTCGAGCCGAAAAATCCGTAGCGGGCGGACATCGGACTTGGATGGGGGGATTTGATGATGAAAGCGTTGGTGAGCAGGGGCTCCAACGTCTGCGCCTTTCGTCCCCACAGAATCGCGACCAGAGGCTTGACGCTGCCGTCAGGCCGACGGCGATTGTTCAATGCGCTGATGGCCGCGTCGGTGACCACTTCCCAGCCTCGCCCCTGATGGCTTCCCGGCTTTCCCGGTTCGACGGTCAGACATCTGTTGAGCAGCATGACGCCCTGTTTGGTCCAGGGTGTCAGGTCGCCGTTGGCCGGCATGGGCACGCCCAGATCGTCGGTCAGCTCGGTGTAGATGTTCGCCAGACTGCGCGGAATGGGCTTGACGTCCGGTGCCACGCAGAAGCTCAGTCCCACCGGATGGCCCGGCGTGGGGTAGGGATCCTGGCCGACGATAAGCACTTTGATGTCGTCGAATGGAATGGTAAACGCGCGCAGAATGTTCCTGCTGGCCGGAAGGTACTTACGTCCCGCCGCGATTTCCGACCTCAGAAAGTCTCCCATGAGATGTATCTGGGGTTCGACATCGGCGAGGGCCTGGGCCCATCCGGGCTCCACAAGATCCTTCAATGGTTTGATATGAGTCATACTTTCCCACTGTACGACGTGCCCTGTGGATGTCCATGCCGATTCCATGCGGAAACGTGTCGAATACGCGCAAAATCGACGATGCTGATTGTGGGCTGACTGCACGGGCCGGTACACTGGGGCGGTAAGTGTGAGAAATGAGGTTGCAGAAAATGGCTAAGCAGGACAAGGAGACCTACGAATCCTACGCCAAGGATATGTTCGACAATCCTCCGGCGGGACCGATGGGCGTGCACCGTGGCGCACGTTCCATGGCGTCCAGGGCTCTGCCGTATGTGATTGTCGTGATTGTGGCTCTGCTCGCCGGCCTGCTGTTCTGGGGAGTCTATTCTGGTGAGATCAGCAACCTGAGAATGCCTTGGTCGGCCAAGGAGGACTCTTCATCGTCCGTCTCCACGGCGGATAAGGCGGATAAGAAGACGGACGACACGTCCAAAGACGCCAAGACGGAGAACAAGAAGTCCGAGGACGGCAAGAAGACCAGTACTTCGGATGGCCAGTCGAAGGACGCTTCGGACGCCAACCAGAACGCGGAACAGAATAACGATCAGAACAATGGCCAGGATGCGGCTTCTGAGCAGAGCGTGAATCTGGCCACCGAGATCCGCGTGGTGAACGCCACCAGCATCACCGGTTACGCCAAGAGCAAGGCCGATGCCCTGACCCAGGCCGGATACACCAGCGTGACGCCCAGCAATCCGACCGGCAACGTTCCCAGCCAGACGGTTGTCTGGTATCAGAATGAGGCCGACAAGGCGACGGCGGAGAATGTCGCGCAGACGCTGGGAATCTCCAATGTCCAGCAGAGCAGCGGATTGGTCACGCCGATCGTTGTGGTGCTGTTGAACTGAAAAAACGCCGTCCGAACCGGTTTGGAACCTCGCCCGAACATAGGCGAGGTTCTTTTATTTTCTTGGAAATCCGGCGTTTTTCAAGTTGATTCGATGCGACTGACATCTTGCTCACAGCGCAAAGAACGTCATCGGGTTTGGCACTCTCGACGTGAGAGTGCTAATCTGCGAATTAGCACTCGACGAGTGAGAGTGATAACTGGCAGCTGACGGCTGGTTCTGATTGTCGCTCCGAAGGTGGAAATAATACCGTGTAGCCATATGTGGAGGAACAATGGCAAAGATGATTGCATATGACGACGAAGCTCGTCAGGGAATGCTCGCGGGTCTCGACAAGCTCGCTGACACCGTCAAGGTAACCCTTGGTCCGAAGGGCCGCAATGTGGTGCTTGACAAGACCTACGGCGCTCCGACCATCACCAACGATGGCGTTTCCATCGCAAAGGAAATCGATCTGGACGATCCGTATGAGCGTATCGGCGCCGAACTGGTCAAGGAAGTCGCCAAGAAGACCGATGACGTTGCAGGCGACGGCACCACCACCGCAACCGTGCTGGCTCAGTCCCTTGTGCACGAAGGCCTGAAGAACGTGGTCGCCGGCTCCAACCCGATCGCACTGCGCCGCGGCATCGAAAAGGCCGCCGACGCCATCGTCAAGGAACTCGTCGCAGCCGCCAAGGACGTCGAGACCAAGGATCAGATCGCTGCCACCGCAACGATTTCCGCCGCCGATCCCGAGGTTGGCGAGAAGATCGCCGAAGCCCTGGACAAGGTTGGCCAGGACGGCGTCGTGACCGTTGAGGACAACAACCGCTTCGGTCTGGATCTGGACTTCACCGAGGGCATGCGCTTCGACAAGGGCTACATCGCCCCGTACTTCGTCACCAACGCCGAAGATCAGACCGCAGTGCTCGAAGACCCGTACATCCTGCTGACCTCCAGCAAGCTGTCCTCCCAGCAGGACGTGGTCCACATCGCCGAAATGGTGATGAAGACCGGCAAGCCGCTGCTGATCATCGCCGAAGACGTTGACGGCGAAGCGCTGCCGACCCTGATCCTGAACAACATCCGTGGCACCTTCAAGTCCTGCGCCGTCA
>OGOO01002981.1_pt1 | contig 11473 bp, 6 predicted proteins | sample 1552651 | NCBI WGS metagenome assembly OGOO01 (sample SAMEA2580118, study PRJEB22360) | human gut metagenome | biome: human gut; feature: human-associated habitat; material: faeces | place: Denmark | collected 2008/2010 | reverse complement strand
GCCCTTCGCGCCGTTTCGTCGTCGGGGGTGGCGTGCCCCGCGTCTCCGAGAAGTTCCTGCCGTACATCGACATCAAGACCCCGATCGTCGCAGCCAAGCTGCACAACGAGGCCGGCATCATCGGCGCCGCATACTACGCGAGCACCAAGCAGAAGTGATGTGTTGACCGATTAGGTTGTCACAAGGCCGTCCGATTCGTCGGACGGCCTTTTTCGTTGTTCCATGTGCCGCAGATGGAAGACGGCAGTCCATGGAGTAGGGTGGAGAGCATGCGTTTTTCCTCAAGAGTCGACATCAGTGAGCCCAATCCCATCGCCAAGGCGGAAGCCACCGCCAAAACAGCCGGCAGACCGCTCGGCAAGCTCAACGACTCCAATCCGACACGGCACGCGCTGGCTCCGGATCTTGTGCCGGACATCTACTCCGCCGACCCGCGCGGCCAACGCTACGCGCGTGAGGCGCTGGCCGCGTTCCTTGACATGCAGGAAATCGGCCATTGCTCGCCGGACGACCTGTACATCCTCAGTTCAACTTCCGAAGCCTACTCGTGGCTTATCAAACTGCTGTGTGATGCCGGTGACGCCGTGCTCGCACCGAAACCCGGCTATCCGCTCATCGAATCGATCGCACGCCTCGAATGCGTCGACATGATCGAATACCAACAACGATTCGACGGCTCCTGGTACATCGACGTGGCCGAACTGAAAACCGCGCTGGAAGGCCCGGACGGCAATCGCATCCGCGCGCTGGTGCTCATCAACCCCAACAATCCGACCGGTTCGTACGTCAAACCGTCGGAACGCGAGGCGATCGTCCGCCTGTGCCGGGACCACGACGTGGCCATCATCGCCGACGAAGTGTTCTACGATTACGATTTGGAACCATTCGAAGGCAATGCACGACTCGCGGGGGAGCGTGGCGCGCTCACATTCGCGTTGGACGGTTTTTCGAAAATGCTCGCCGCACCGCATGCCAAAGTCGGCTGGATCCAAGTGTCCGGACCGGCAGAAGACGTGACGGAAGCCAAGCGTCGTCTCGACGTGATCGCCGACGACTATCTGCCCATGAGCGAGATCGTCGCAAAACAAATTCCCGCACTGCTTGAAGCGGCGCCATCGCAGACCGCGCGCGTGCAGGAACGTGTGCGCGGCAATCTCAAAGCACTGCATGCCATGCTCGACGCGGATGAGCAAGGTCTTGTCAGCGTATTGCGTGCCGAAGGCGGATGGAACGTACTGCTGCGCGTGCCCAGCGTGCTCGACGAGAACGAGCTGGTGCTGCACATGATCGAACGCCACGGCGTATCCGGACAGCCCGGCTACTTCTTCGACATGACCTCCAACGGCTATCTGGCCATCTCACTACTGCCCGAACCGGACGATTTCCGGCATAACGTGTACGTGGTGATCGACACCGTCAACGAACTGATCGGCTGAACGGACTGCCGAGTCCGAAATCTCTTCTACGCCCTGTCGCCCTTCGCCGCCTCATACTTCGAACGAACCAAATCCGTGTAAAAATCGACCGCCTCACGAGGCGCGCCGTCGAACACCACACGATGGTCGTCGACAACGAGCACGCGGCCGATCGCATATTCCGGACGGACGATCAGATCCGTGTCATGCGTGGCGAACACCACCTGCTTGTCATAGCTGAACAGGGCCTTCGCCACGCGCGCCGACGCCACCTCGTCCAATCCCTTGGTCGGCTCGTCGGCGACGATCGCAGCGGGGGAGAAGCTCAACGCGGCCGCGATCGCCAGCAGATGCCGCTTCTCGCTATCCAAAGCGGAGGCCGGCTCGCGGGCCACGGAAGCCAGATCGAAATGCGCGAACAGATTGCCGATGATCGCCTGACGTTCGCTTTCCGGCACCTTGTGCTTCTTCAACGGCAGGTCGATCGCCTCACGAATCGAAGCCGCCTTGTAGTAGGCGTTCGGAATCTCTTCGCGCCGCACGCGGCCGACCAGATCCTCGACATGCTTCAGATCGCGTTTCACGGCGGGGTCGTATGCGGTACCGTCCGCTTCGATGCGGACCGTTCCGGACGTGGCGGCCAACGCTCCGTCCAGCAACTTCAGCAGCGTGGTCTTGCCTGCGCCGTTCAAGCCGATTATCGCCACACGCTTGCTGTCAGGTGTGATATCAAGCGTGGTGGCTTCCAAGCCGATATTGCCGTCCTCGTACATGTGGGCGGCCTGGTCGAGATGGAACGTGACGGACGAAGCCGGTGTGGAATGTTTACCGGCGAACAGCGAATCGAAGAAACCCATACCGCCGATTGTAACGAACCGCAGGCGCAACCGCGCGCAGGTTCACGGGCAGTTCATCCGAATCGTCCGTGCCCGCATGCGTGGCGGACGCCTTGTAATCGGCGAACAGGCTGCCGAAATCCAACAGTCGCGTCACACTGCTGGTTTCGGCATCGAGTTTGACGACTTGGTCCTGCACGGCGTTGTCGTCGCGGCCCAGTTCGGTGGTGAGCAGCACGATGTCGCCTTTGGCATCCGACGTGCGGCCTGAGGATGGTTGCGTGGCGGCGAAAGCGGTTTCATGGTCGGCGACCCCCGGAACATAACTCAAAGCAACAATGATGACAATCACTATGATTGCCGATGAAACTCAGAGCAAACCGGAAAAACTGCTATATGAATCAGGAAAGAAACTTGAATTTTTACTGGATGTAGCTTATGTCGGACGTCAACCCAACATGAACCAGGACTGCACGTCGAGATAGAGGGCGGGATTGTTGCGCAACATCTCATCGTCACGCCCGGGCAGGAACAACGACATCAGCGCGACAACCAGCGTGAACAGCAGCAGCGCGAGGAATCCGGCACGACATACCCAACGCAGACGCGGCTTGCCGCAATCAAGTACGATCAGCAACGAAGGCAACGCGGCCAAGGCAAACAGCCATCCGAAATCGGCGATGTACCGCCATCCCAAACCGGCCATGCGGGAGTCAAGCACCACAAGCAGCAATCCCAATGCCAGGCTGGATGTCAACAACAGCCATGTGTTCGTGCGCCCGGCCTTGCGCATACGCCGGTAGAGGAACGGGCAGGCCAGCGCGGCCAACGTCAACGGAGCTATCGTGAATAAGCCGCCAGGCATTGCCTCGGTAAATCCCCAAGTGGGAAGAGGCGCCGGACTGACGGCGAGGAACGGAAACGCATCCGTGAACCGCAACGGCAGGAGACGGTCAGCGCAAGATTCGACAATGGCTGCCGATAACTGGTCATATCCGTGACCGTCATCTGATATGAGGTGCCGAAGTCGAGCGGTGATCCGAACCGGACCACGTTGTACGCCAGCAGAGGAACGATCACAATCAACGCGGGAAGCAATGCGGCCAACGGCGCGCGCATCAGACGCCAGACCGACATATGGGGAAGGGAGGAATCATTGGAGGCGTGACGGAAAATCGACTGAATCTGCGGCCAGAATATTACGAAAGCCAGCAACGCCACGAGAATGAACTGCGGACGGCACCCCAGATTGGCCGCAATGCACATCGAGCCTGCAGCCAGATGGGGCAACGACAACGACTGCGTGCCATCAACCTCACGAATCCGATCGCCTGACGCCGGCACCCGCTTGGCGGCGCCCAACCACAGCCACAATCCCAACACGCTCAGAAACAGGGAGGCGGCGATCGGCACCGAATAGAAATTCGTCCGATACCACAGATACAAACCATTGGAAGCCAACAGCATGAACACGCACAGCATACTGACCGCAGCCAACGGCGCATTCGGACGAATTCGGGATATCACACGAATCACCAGCAGACATCCGAATACCAGAAAACCAAGCATCAGCAGCGGCACGGCCGCACCGCAGGGCATCATCAGCCCGCCATCGACGAACAACGATGTGACCGCCCGATACGGCAGGAACAACAACAACGCGGGAACCACACCGAAATACGAATACCAGTGCCCCTGATAGAACGCGTAATCCCAATACACTGGGCTTACGCCATCGGCAAGCATCCGCTGCCGGGTGGCCACATCATACGGATCCGCCGCGTCACGCAACGCATCCGGCACATCCAAATCCAACCACGCGTGACCATCAAGCAGCGCCCTTGCCACGTAATCGTACTGGTCGAAATCATACGTGTACGTGCCTTTCGTATGGAAGCTCAACGGAGCCGCCTCCACCAGCTGCCACACCACAACGGCACAAGTGACCACAACAGGCACCGCCAGCAGCGCCCCCAGCCACGCACGCTGCCTCACACTCGTCGTATCCAACGGCATCCGCCACAACCGCGAACCAGGCCTCCACACCAGTACCATCGCCAACACGGCCACCATCACGCCGATACGCAACGGATTCAACGCGAACGGTACACGCACATTCGCACGCACCGCATCAAACGGAATCAGCGAACCCTTCGGCTCGACAATCCGCACGCACACCGAACCACCGGCAGCCGCCGCATGCACATACAGCGAACGTGGCGAAGACAGCGACACCGAACTGACCGTACCGGCCCTGCGATTGACATCAGGACGGACGCGAACCGTGCGCAACACCTGCTCCGATTGTCTGGCTGCCTTATCCAACGCCTTCGAAGACACCGGGTCCATACGAACATATTCCGACGAGCCATCCGCATCGACCTGCATATATGCCTGCGTCGGATCGGTGACCTTCAACAACCCCTCGTCAGTACGTTCGAGCCCAGGACCCAGCACGTTGTACGCGGCGGCGGAATCACCCGATGCGGCCAAGGAACGCCAAAACGGCATATTGCACAACACGCACTCGACCACCACCATCACCGCGAAAGCGACTACAATGGCTGCGCACATACGACGACGTGCCTGAAAACGCTGCTTCGAAAAAGTCACGTCATTATTCTAATAGCTTCATGTCGCGTTGGATTGAAAGAATGGCACACATGTCTCACCGCACACCATCAGACCCGGCCAGCCAACCGGAACATAACCGGACCATGCTCGAACGCGTCAGGCAAAATGTGCGGCGACTCGTCAACCAGGCCACGCCGCGCCACATCCACGCCAACCCCTTCGGCAAGGCGCTTGACAAGCCCGACGACATCGTCGACGAACTGACCCGCAACGCCATCCGGCTTAATCCGCTCATCAAACGACACATCATCGACGGATTCGAAGGCGTGCCCGGAGGATTCCGCCTCGGATGGGCCCAACTGCCGCAGACCCACGGCCATGCCTTCTCCATCGGATTGTTCACCGACAGCGACCACTTCGCCCAAATCGCGCTCGCGGACGGCAAAGCGCGTGTCTTCGCCGGCACCGATCCGGACATGGACACGCAGGAACTCGAACCGCGGTTCGTCTTCGTCAAAGAGGAAACCCTTACGTTGGCGGACGGTCCAAGACTCGGCCATGCGGCCAGCCGCAATCCGAAAACGGTGCGCGCCACGCAAGGCGGCGTCGTGGGACGCATGCCGGGCGGTCGCATGATGTGGCTCGCCTCATGGCTCAAAACCGGCAACCGATACACGCTTGAGCAAATGCGCGCCAACCTGCCAGCGAATATGCGGTTCGACCTCGAATATCGGGACGCCATCACCATCGCGTTCTTCGCCGCCTACATGCTGCCACAGATGAACGGCCTGCTCGTCGGCTTCGGTTCCGGCAACATTTTCCGCAGGCTCAACCGCGAAGCGCCCATAGGCGCCATCCGACGGTCCATCAGAGACACCATGAGCGCCCGGTCGCATGGCATGCGCGCCTCCGGCCTGGAAGACTACTTCGCCGATCTGATGCGCGAAGCCCACGCGCTCGATACCGATCAAGGGCTCGAAGCTGTGCACGGAGCGGAACCGCTGCGCCTGTACACATCCAGCTATTCCGGATGCTACTTCTTCGCATGGGATTCCTCCCTGCCGTTCTCGGCAGTGCTGTGCGCCCTCAACATCGAGGGCAACCTCAACCGCTTCGCCGCCGTCAGCTCATGGTTGGAACGTAACGCACGCATCGGCGCTCTCCCCACGGAGGACACGGTGACGCGTGCCGAAGCCGCGCAGATCGACTTCGCCCTGCTGGAGAATCCGACGCTGATCGCGTTGAAACCGGACGACCGGTTCGGCGCGATCCTCGACCCGAACCGGGAAGACGGCATCCAGGCCGCCAGCCGACTGGCGGATATCGCGGCCGACTTCCGGCGTGAAGTCGCCGAATCAACCAAGGACAACGTGTTGGAAGGCGATTTCGGCGCCGACGGAGGTTCCGAATGGGTGTACCGGCAGACCATGTCCCGTCTGCTGCGCAGCCTGAGCCTGCCATACCGTTTCGACGTTGACTTCCGGTGCGACCTCAGCGACGGCGAAGTCGCAATCGGCTTCACTTCTGCTGGAGTGTCCATGATGCCGTTCACCCGATACGACGTATCGCGCCGCGCGTGGATCGACCTGACCGACGTCGAACGCACGCGTATGAGCGTCGATTACAATCTGCGCGTCGGACTCATGATGGCCGCGCTGAGCTTCGGAGCCGATCCGAATGTCAAACGCGTGTCGATGCACATCGATTCGATTGGTCTGGAAGAGGCCGTAGCCGAACAGGATTCCGCCATCAGCGAGTTGATGAGCGAGGCGTTAAGCGCCTTCGAACGCATCCGTACCGGAGACATGAGGCCATCCGGATCCAAAGCCGCTCCAAAGGACGGCGACTACCATGGCGATCCGGCTCGGCCCGTCACTCCGAGAACCACCGATATCTCATCCGAATCAATCGATTCCGACGATTCGGCTGGCTCGGATAGCGTTGGCACTGGAGACGATACGGTGGACGGCCAGTTCGAAGACCTGATGAAAGACATCGACTTCGACGAAATGGCGTTCGCGGTACCGGACGGACGCGCCGATGATGACGACGCCTCCATGCGGGACGACGCCAGCGACAAAACGGAGTACGACACCTACCTCGATGATGATGACGACGATCCGATGGCGCAGCTGCGCAAAAACCCGACCGTACGCAACTTGGTGACCGTCACCTTCGCCCGCGACGAGTTCCTGAAGCGGCTCGACACTGACGGATTGGCCCCTCCAACCGCCACATACCGCATGTTCGACGCCGAAATGGACGTGGACGGCAAAGGCGCGCTCAAACCCATCGATGCGGCCTTCGACCTTCGTGACAGCCGATTCTCACCGGCGGGAAGCCAAGAAGAACCCGAACTGTCCGACATTCGTTTTGATGACGGCACGGCGCAGTTGTTCGGCTGTGAGAACATGATGGGCCTGTCCATCCAGCGTGTCGACCTGTTGCAGCGCGCCGTGGGGGAGTTCCATCGTCTTGCGCAAAGCGACGGACTCGAATCGGTGGCCAAAGCCAAACAGGCCATGGACATCATCAATTCCATATCCGATCCGGAATTGACCGAATTGGCACCGCAGGTCACCAGCGCGCTGATCGACGGCGAAGACACGCCCGACTTCTCATTCGAACTGGCACAATCCCTCGATGACGAACGTCTGAAGGCACGAGACATGCTGTTCTCCGGAGACGTCGAGCGGGCCATCGAATCCGCCCAGTCCACACTCGAACGCATGGACCGGATCTTCGCTGAAAATCCGGGCGTGCCGCGGTACTTCAATTCATATGCGGAACGCGTCATCTACAACCGCATGTTCGCCACCGAAGGCGAAAGAACGGTGCTCATTCCCGACAACCTGTTCTACATGCATATGGAGCTTGCCGACCTGCTCGCCCAAGTCAAAGGCGTCGATGCCGCGCTGCCGCATCTGAACGCCATGGTGCGTTACGCCCCCGCATACCCGCTGTCGCACCTCAAGCTCGCCGTGCAGCTGGGGCGTGCCGAGGACTGGGATCCGGCACGTGCGGCATGCCTCAACGCGCTGAACGTCGCGCTTGACCGGGAAGACGCCTCATTTGCCTACTATCGCCTCGCCTATGCGGAATGGATGTGCGACCACTTCGACCTTGCCGCCGCCTCATACATCATGAGCGAGGAGATCGCCCCCGGACGTATCGCCATGCTCGAAAGCGAACTGCAGGAACTGATCGGAAGAGCGCAATCGCAGTGCATTCCGGTGCCGACCAACGTGCAGGAAGCCATCCACGTGCTCGCCGACGCCGGACTGCCGGTATGGCCGAACACGCCGGTCGCGCCCCTGATGCACCAAGCGGCCCGCGTCTGCGTGGACAAAGGCATGTTCGTGCCCGCACGCACCCTGTCGGTGGCCGCGATGCGCATGGATTACGAAGACCATGACGGTGCCGACGTGGTGCAGGTGCAGTTCCTGCGCTCTCTGAACAACTAACAAAACGGTCGAACATTTGTGCGATAATCGGTGCTGGCGTGGACATCCGCGCGGCATGGCGGAAATGATGGGAAAGCGGTGACAATGACGAATCGTGATGATTCCGAACAGTTGGCATGGGATTTCGACGCGCCGGAGAGCGACGGTAGTTCCGCGGCCGTCGTGGCCGATGAGGGGCTGGCTTCGCTGACTCCGGGCAGCGAACGTTGGATTGCCGCGTTGCAGCCGACCGATGCCGACGCCATGCGCCTCGACAAGGTTGATGTGGCTTCGATGAGCGCCGAAGCCGCGGCCAGGCTGTGGGCGCGCGTGGCCGCATGGGTGGAATCAGACCAGATCGCATACTATATCGACGATGCCCCCGTCTCATCCGACGCGGCATATGACGCAAGATTGCGCTGCCTGCAATCGCTTGAGGCGCAGTTCCCATCACTTGACTCACCGCAGTCACCGACCCATCGCGTGGGCGGCACGTTCTCCAACGACTTCGCTTCCGTACGTCATCCATCGCGCATGATGAGCCTCGATGACGTGTTCTCCATCGAGGAGCTGCGCGAATGGTACGACGGCGTGCTCAGGGGATTGGATTGGCCCGAATCGAAGCCACTGCCCATGACCTGCGAGGTGAAAATCGACGGTCTTGCGCTGAACCTCATCTACCGCAACGGCGTGCTTGAACAGGGGCTGACCAGAGGCGATGGCGTGACCGGCGAGGACATCACTCTCAACGTGCGCACCATCTCCACCATTCCGCAGAACCTTGCCGGACCGGAGGAAGACATTCCCGAATTCGTGGAGATCCGCGGCGAAGTGTTCATGCGATGGGACGATTTCAACAAGCTGAACGCCGAGAACGAGGACGCCGGTCGCGCGCCATTCGCCAATCCCCGCAACGCGGCCGCAGGTAGCCTGAGACAGAAGGATCCGCGTATCACCGCAACCCGTCGCCTGAGCTTCTACGCGCACGGCATCGGATCGCTGCGTTGGGGTGCGGGGCACGCCGGCAACGGCCATGATGTGGTCAACGACCAATCCGAAGCCTACGAATTGTATAAGAAATGGGGTGTGCCCGTCTCTCCGCACAACCGTGAGGTCACGTCGTTCAAGGAAATCCTCGACATGATCGACTATTACGGCGAACACCGAGGCGACATCGAACACGCGCTTGACGGCATCGTCGTGAAGGTCGACGATTTGGGATTGCAGCGTTCCCTTGGTGCCACATCGCGTGCGCCGCGCTGGGCCATCGCCTACAAATATCCACCGGAAGAAGTCAATACCGAGCTGCTTGACATCACTGTGCAGGTGGGGCGCACCGGACGTGTGACTCCGGTGGCGGTGTTGAAACCCGTGTACGTGGCCGGTTCCACAGTATCCCGTACCACGCTGCACAACCCCTTTGAAGTGGAACGCAAAGGCGTGCTCATCGGCGACACCGTGGTGGTGCGCAAGGCGGGAGACGTGATTCCCGAGCTCGTTGGTCCGGTGCTGGAGCGGCGCAAGGGACGTGAGGGCCAGCTCCGCCGGTTCGTGATGCCCACGCGTTGCCCGAGTTGCGGCGCGGAACTCGCTCCCGCCAAAGAGGGAGACAAAGATATACGCTGCCCGAACGTGGAATCCTGCCCGGCGCAGCTGACCGAGCGGATCATCAATCTGGCGTCCCGCAAGGCGTTCGATATCGAACATCTGGGCGACCAATCAGCCATTGCGCTGACGAATCCCGAAGAGGACAGGCCCGATTCCATCGACACGTATGCGCCGAACATCACCGAAATCGTGGTGAAACCCGGTGAGGAGCCTGAACCGTACGAGACGGTGGCGGGACTGGAACTGCCGCCCATGCAGACACCTGTGCTGTCCAGCGAGGCCGGGCTGTTCTCGTTGACGTCCGCAGACCTCAAGGATGTGCGCGTCTGGCGCGAGGCCCCAATCATCGAAATCCACGAGACCGTCGGGTCAAACGGCAAGATCAAGAAAGTGCGCAAACGTGTGGGCGGATCCGGATTATGGCATCAGGTGCCCGCATTCTGGACCGCGCCTACCGCCGCCCGTAAACGCAAGGATGCCGACATCGACGAGACCGCGGAATATCCGCAATACGTGGTGCCGGATGACGCCGTGGTGATCCGCGAGGAAATCAAGGTATCCCGTGGAGGCGCGTCCAGCGTGCAGCCGGTGTACATTCGTCCGGCGGAAAACACCCGCAAGATGCTCGACGAAATGGACAAAGCCCGCCATGCCGACCTGTGGCGCGTTCTGGTGGCCCTGTCCATCCGCAGGCTCGGACCGCCCACCGCACGCACCATCGCCAGCGCGTTCGGTACGTTGGATGCCATCGAACATGCCAGCGTGGACGAATTGTCCCAAATCGACGGTATTGGTCCGGAAATTGCGGAATCCGTAGTCACATGGTTCACCGCGGCCCGTGAGCCGGGCAATTGGCGCGGTGCCGTGCTTGACGCATGGAAGGCCGCCGGCGTAGGAGTCGGACAAGCCCAAGCCAGCGGACTACCACAGACATTGGCAGGCAAAACGGTCACCGGCTCGTTGGAAGGATTCTCCCGCGATTCCGCCAAAGAGGCCATCGTTCTGCGCGGAGGCAAAGCCGCAGGATCCGTCAGCAAGAAAACCGATTGGGTCGTCGTAGGCGAGAATGCCGGCTCAAAAGCCGCAAAAGCCGAGGAACTGGGCATCCCCATGCTCAACGAAGACCAATTCAAACAGCTGCTCGACACAGGAACAGTTGAATAATCGCCACACCATCTGGCAAGCCGTGCCGCGAACCGCTACTGTGGTACGCGGCATAAGGAGGAAGCATGAGCGACGAGCGCACCATCGAAGCGCGCATCTACGAACGGCTAAGCAAAGTGATTGACCCCGAACTGGGCAGGTCCGTCACCGACTTGGGCATGATCGCAGCCATTGACGCCACGCCAGTGGCAGGCGAAACCAACACGTACGACGTACGGGTGCGGGTCGAACTGACCGTGGAAGGCTGTCCGCTGTCGCAGACCATCACCAACCAGATCAACGGCGCGGTCGCCTCCTATCCCGATGCCACGTTGATTCCCAGCATCGAAGTCGGCTCCATGAGCCAAGACAAACTCACCCAGCTGGTGGCCGGCCTCAAAGCGGAACGTAAACAGAACCCGTTCAACAAACCCGGCATCAAAACCCGCATCTT
>OGOO01002971.1_pt1 | contig 11495 bp, 9 predicted proteins | sample 1552651 | NCBI WGS metagenome assembly OGOO01 (sample SAMEA2580118, study PRJEB22360) | human gut metagenome | biome: human gut; feature: human-associated habitat; material: faeces | place: Denmark | collected 2008/2010 | reverse complement strand
CGCGAGCGGATCCGAACGAACGGCAGGCAACCCCGCCGGCATGTCCGGCCGCTTCGGATCAATGCAGACGCGCGAGCATATTGCGCACGTTGCTCTCGATGCGCGCAAGCACGTCGGGAGCCTCGTCTCTCACGAACCGTTCGCCGGTGATCTTCTCGTACAGCTCGATGTAGCGGTCGCTGACGCTATCGACGAACTCGTCAGTCATCTCGGGCACCTGCTGCCCGGGCTTGCCGCTGAAGCCGTGCTCCATCAGCCACTCGCGGACGAACTCCTTGGAAAGCTGACGCTGCGGCTCGCCTTTCGCAAAACGCTCCTCGTAGCCGTCGGCGTAGAAGTAACGCGAGCTGTCGGGCGTATGAATCTCGTCGATCAGGTAGATCTCGCCGTCCTTCTTGCCGAATTCGTACTTCGTATCGACCAGGATCAGGCCCCGCTCGGCGGCCATTTTCGTTCCCCGGTCGAACAAGGCCAGCGCATAGCCTTCGAGCTTTTCGTAATCTTCTTTCGACACGAGACCCTGCGCGACGATCTCCTCCTTGGAGATGTTCTGGTCGTGCGCGCCGATTTCGGCTTTGGTCGTCGGCGTGACGATCGGACGGTCGAAGCGCTGGTGCTCGCGCATGCCGTCGGGCAGGGGCACGCCGCAGATCGACCGGGCCCCCGCCTGATAATCGCGCCACGAGCTGCCGGTCAGATAGCCACGGACGATCATCTCGACCGGGAACGACTCGCACCGGTAGCCGACGGTCACCATCGGGTCGGGAGAGGCGATCTTCCAGTTCGGACAGATGTCGGCCGTCGCATCGAGAAACTTCGACGCGATCTGGTTCAGCACCTGCCCCTTGAACGGAATACCTTTGGGAAGCACCACGTCGAACGCCGAAATGCGGTCGGAAACCACCATCGCCAGATAGCGGTCATCGATATTGTACACGTCGCGGACCTTGCCCTCGTACAGGCTTTTCTGGCCGTCGAAATGAAAGTTTGTCTTGAGAATCGCTTTTGCCATTTTAATATTTAAGTTTACGGTTTTTCCTCGGTGCCGCCGCGCTTCTCGAAAGCCTCGACGATATGCTTGACCAGCCGGTGGCGGATAATGTCCCGGTTGTCGAATCCGACGATCCCGATGCCGTCGATGCCGCGCAGCATGTCGATCACGGGTACGAGACCCGAATCTTCACGACGCGGCAGGTCGATCTGCGTCACGTCGCCCGTCACGATGAAGCGCGCGTTGCGCCCCATACGCGTAAGGAACATCTTGAGCTGCGAGACGGTCGTGTTCTGCGCTTCGTCCAGAATCACGAAGGCGTTGTCGAGCGTGCGGCCGCGCATGAACGCGAGCGGAGCGATCTGCACCGTCCCGTCCTCCATGAAGCGGCCGAGCTTCGCGGCGGGGATCATATCGTTCAGCGCGTCGTACAACGGCTGCAAATAAGGATCGAGTTTCTCCTTCATGTCGCCGGGCAGGAAGCCCAGCTTCTCGCCGGCCTCGACGGCCGGGCGCGTCAGAATGATACGCTTGACCTCCCGGTTGCGCAGCGCGCGGACGGCCAGCGCGATGGCCGTATACGTCTTGCCCGAGCCGGCCGGCCCGACGGCGAAAAGCAGGTCGTCGGCGTCGTACAGCCGCACCAGCCGCTGCTGGTTGACCGTGCGCGCCCGCACCACCGTGCCGTTGTTGCCGTAGACGATCACGTCCTGATCGGCCGGAGCCTCGTCCGCCGCAAGGCCCGACGCGGCGAACGCCTGCGCCACCACCTCGCGCGAGATATGGCCGTATTTGAGGTAATAGTCGATCAATCCCTGCATGCGGCGTTCGAAACGCTCGGCCGCGCTCTTGGCGCCCAGCACTTTGAGCGACGAACCGCGCGCTACGATTTTGAGCGCCGGATGCAGCGCCCGGATCTGTTCGAGGTAGACATTCTGCGCACCGTACAACTCGCGCACGTCGACGCCGTCGACGGCGATCTCCTTGCTGATCTCCTCCCCCATCGTCAGAATGCGTAGCCTACGCTGAAAAGCAACTGGTAGGACTTGATGCGGGGATAGACCCCCTCGAAATAGTTTTCGGTCTTGTTGAAGGCACCGTTGAAACGGCAGTCGAGCACCAGATGGTTCAGCCGCACGGCGGCACCGGCCATGTAGGTGAGCGTCGGTTTCGCATTGCCGAACTCGCGGCGTTCGCCGTCGATGCGGTAGTAACTGCTGTCCGAAAGCGCGAACGCGGGGCCCACGAACACGCTCAGGGGCCCCAGCAGGCGCAACGTGAAGAGCACGGGCAGTTCGACATTGGACATCTTGACCTTCTGGCCGTTCACCTTCAACGTATTGCGCATGTACATCAGTTCGGGCTGTACGCCGATGGCGCCGAACGAAAGCGGCACGGCCACGGCCGCATGGAATCCCAGCCGGGTCGAGAGATTCAACCCCTCGGCCGATGCGGAGAAGTCGGCGACATTGAGACCGGCCCGCGCTTGCAGGCCCAGCCGGGGCCCGGCCGCCGCGGCCGGAAAGGCCGTCAGCAACAGGGCGATCGCCGTGAGAATGCGTCTGTTCATTATCGTCACAAAAAAGAATTTCCACTTATCGCAGACGTTCCGCGTCGCAGGCGCAATCCCCGCGACCGAACGTCATGGCGAAGTATATATAGTGCCAAATATAGGGATTTTTCGTAAATAAGCGTGAAAAATCTTCCGAAACTTTCATACCTCATCGAATTATCGTACCTTTGCCGCTTGAAAAAATGCACGCGCCATGCGGCACGGAATATGCCCCGCAATGCTGTGCAACCTTTGGATAAATTCTTCAACGTTATGAGTTTGGTAGCGATAGTCGGTCGCCCCAACGTGGGCAAAAGCACACTCTTCAACCGTCTGGTGGGACAACGTCAGGCCATCGTGGACTCCACGGCCGGCACGACCCGCGACCGCCATTACGGCAAAACCGATTGGAACGGCAAGGAGTTTTCCGTGATCGACACGGGCGGTTATACGGTCAATTCGGACGATATTTTCGAAGACGACATCCGCCGGCAGGTGATGCTCGCCATCGACGAGGCGGACGTAATCCTCTTTCTGGTGGAGGTGTCGACGGGCATCACCGACCTCGACACGCTCATGGCCGACATCCTGCGCCGCACCACGAAGAAGGTCATCCTGGTCTGCAACAAAGTCGACAACTACGATCAGATCTACTCCTCGCACGAGTTCTACAAGCTCGGGCTGGGCGACCCCTACTGCATCTCGTCGATGTCGGGAAGCGGCACGGGCGACCTGATGGACGCCATCCTGGAGGCGCTGCCCGCCGAAACCTCGGCGCAGTACGAGGACGATCTGCCGCGCATCACCATCGTCGGCCGCCCCAATGTGGGCAAATCGTCGCTCACCAACGCCCTGCTGGGTGTCGAGCGCAATATCGTGACCCCTGTGGCCGGCACCACGCGCGACTCGATCCACACGCGCTACAACAAATTCGGCATGGACTTCTATCTGGTCGACACGGCCGGTATGCGCAAGAAGGGCAAGGTGACCGAGGACCTCGAATTCTACTCCGTCATGCGGTCGATCCGCGCCATCGAGAACTCCGATGTCTGCGTCCTGATGCTCGACGCCGAGCAGGGACTCGAATCGCAGGACCTGAACATCCACAACCTGATCGTGCGCAACCGCAAGGGCTGCGTGATCGTCGTCAACAAATGGGACCTGATCGAGAAGGGGAACAACACGATGAAGGAGTGGCGCGAGTTCCTGATGAAGAAACTGGCCCCGTTCAACGACATTCCGATCATCTTCACTTCGGTGCTGAACAAACAGCGTATTCTGGAAGTGTTGCAGACGGCCGTGCGCGTTTTCCAGTCGCGCAAGCGCCGTATCCCCACCTCGGAGTTCAACGACTACATCCTGCCCGTGATCGAGGAGACGCCGCCGCCCTCGACCAAAGGCAAATACATCCGTATCAAATACGCCATGCAGCTGCCTACGCCCACGCCGCAGTTCGCCTTCTTCGTCAACCTGCCGCAGTATATCAAGGAGCCTTACCGCCGCTTCTTGGAGAACAAGATCCGCGAGCAGTGGGATTTCTCCGGCGTCCCCATGCAGTTGTATTTCCGAGCGAAGTAACAGCCGGAGAAATCCTCGTTTCGACATTCCCTCCAAACCTCCCTTTGCCGGCGCTGCGCGCGGCTTCCGTTGCGGCGCCTCGGCATCCCGCAAGCGGGTGCGCTCGGCTGGCGACACGGGTGACAAAGGGAGGCTTTTCCCGGCATTCCCATGCAGTCGTATTTCCGAGCGAAACAACAGCCGGAGAAATCCGTTTCCCGACATACACGAACCATCCTCCTGCCAAAAGACGGGATTTGCCGCTGCCGCAACTTCCGTCGCATCAACGCACAACGACACGGGGAAAAGCGAAAAAAACGATCCGAACGCTTGTTTTTTCGCACGAAACGCCCTATCTTTATCCCCAAGGTTAGTTAAGGCGGCTGCCCATCCGATCATGCAACAGAAATGATTCGACCGTTTGTCCGACGACAAAACGGAGAGGGAACATAGTGTCTAACTCAAAAACGAAAAGCGTATGAAGAAATTTTTACTGTTGGCGATATGCGCACTGAGCGTATGTCTGACGGGATGCTCCGACAACGACACCCCCGAACAACTTCCCGATCCCGAACTGACGCTGGCGCCCGATGCCCCGATCGTATTTCCGGCAGAAGGCGGGAACGTCGAGATCACCGTCACGACCAACATGGAGAGCTGGAACGCCGTTTCCGACCAGAAGTGGTGCAATGTCGCGGTCTCCGCAGGTAAATTCACGGTATCGGCCGTAAAGAACGAGACGCCGGAAGCGATGCCGGCCGCCACCGTGACCGTAACCGCGACATCGGGCGAACGCTCCGTCAGCCGCGAATTGCAGGTATCGCAGGAAGCGGGCAAGGAAAAGTACACCGACCTGAGCCGGGAAGGTACTTCGAACTGCTACCTCGTCACCGCCGCCGGCAATTACAGTTTCGACGCGACCGTGCGCGGCAACGGCGCCACGACCGAGGGGCTCGATGCGCCCACGGCCATCGCGGGCACGAGCGCCGCAGTCGTCTGGCAGAGCGCACCCGGTCTGATATCGGGCGTAACGCTGGCCGACGGCCGGATCAGCTTCAAGATCGCCGGACCGGGCAACGCCGTGATCGCCGTCAAGGACGGAGCGATCCTGTGGAGCTGGCACATCTGGTATCCCGAAGCCGAAGTCGCGGGGCTGAATTCGAAAACCGGATACGAAGTGATGAACATGAACCTCGGCGCGATGCACAACACCGCAGGCGACGTCGGCAGTTACGGACTGCTCTACCAGTGGGGCCGCAAAGATCCGTTTCCCGCGGCACCGACGCTGACCGGAACGACCGCCACCGTCGGTGCGCCGATCTACGACGGCGACGATAACGAAATCAAAATCACCAACTCGTCGCAGTCGAGCACAGCGGACAACAATCTCGCCTTCGCCATCGCCAATCCGACGGTCTGCCTCTCCAACTATGCACAATTCAACACCTCGCGCGACTGGTTGCAGGCCGACATGAGCAACGACGCCCTGTGGGGCAATCCCAAAGGCGCTGAACGCAACGAGACGAACGACTTCCTCAACAAGGGGGCCAAATCCTTCTACGACCCGTGTCCCGTCGGATGGCGCGTTCCGCCCGCCGACGTATTCCGCAACTTCACCGCATCGGGCGGCTACGCTTGGGTGATCGATGATTTCGATATCGCCGACATCAGCGGCGACGGTGCGAAATCGCTCGCCGACTACGACTACGGCTGGACTTTCAATCTGAGCGACAGCGCATCTTCCTACTTCCCCGCAGCGGCGCGCTTCGACGGCTCCTACGCCATGCTGATGGGCAGCATGAGCGGCTTGTGGGGTTCCTATTGGGGCAACGCACCCTACCCCGGCGACATGTTCCGGGGCGGGGCCTACTCGGTGCTCTCGTTCCAGATCAAGGACACGGCCGGCAACGAGATGATTACCACCTCGCCCGCCGGCGGAGGTGCCCGCGCCGACGCCTACTCGGTGCGCTGCATCCGCGAATAAACCTTTCGGATGCATTTACAACGGAATCGGGAGCCGAATGTCGGCTCCCGATTCCGTTTGCGGGGCGAGCTACCTGTCGGGAACGAACAGACGCGCGGTCTCCGCGCCGTCGAGGTATTTGCGCTTGAAGATATGGACGAAGAAGACGAACATCGCCAGCAGCAGCGGGCCGAAGATAACGCCCATGAACCCGAAAAGCGGCAGGCCGATGAGCACGCCGAGAATCGTCACGAGCGGATGCGTGTCGGCCATTCTCTTCTGTAAAATGAACCGGATCACATTGTCCGACTGCGTAACGACAAGCACGCCGTAGGCCATCAGCCCGACGGCGGCGCCCCAACTTCCCTCCACCGCGAGATAAGCCGCGAGCGGAACCCAGACGAGCGCCGTGCCGACGACGGGCAGAATGGTGGCGAAGCAGGTGACGACTCCCCAGAACAACGCGCTGGGAACGCCGCAGACGAGGTAACCCGCATAGGCGATCGACCCCTGCACCACGGCGATCAGCGGAATGCCGATCGCATTCGAGCGGACGATCATATAGATTTCGTTCGTCACGTTGCGTGCGACGGTGGCATTGAACGGAAGCATGGCCCGGCAATAATTCTCCATGCGGGTACCGCCGATCAGCATGAAATAGAGCACGAACAACAGCATGACGATATTGACCCCGAAACTGAAAATACCTTGCAGAAACGCCTGCCCGAATCGGGTGATCACGGCCACCATCGACGAGATGTTGCTGTCCTGCAACAGATCGTAACCGATCCGCAGGCGGATCTGTTCGGAGACATGACGGATCGAGGAGATCAGCGATTGGGGGTCGAGCGTGAAATCCTGTACCTTGTCGACGAACATCCACACGATACCGCTCAACGGAATCAGGAAGCAGACGATGGCTTCGACCAGCAGCACCGACGCCGCCAGACTGCGCCGCCACCGGCGGCGAACCGTCAGATAGCGCATCTGCCGCCGGAGCAGCACATAGATCGTCATGGCGCCGAGCAGCCCGCCGATATAGGGCGTCAGTTCGGCGAAGATAACCACACCCAATACCAGAATGATGACGAAGAGCGAATAACGCCAATATTGTTCCTTGACACTTCTCATCCACCGACCCGTTTATCGTCCGGCATAAAAAGCAAGGAGTGTGCCGGTTTTCCGGCGACAGGGACGAAGACGCACGCGACCGGTCTGCGTCCGGACTCAAAAAAAGGACCGCCCGTTAAAAACGGACGGATCCTTTCCACGCCTCGCCGTTCTCCGGAGACATCCAGCCGGCGATGCTATAATTCAGGATTGCGATCGAAAAGGTATCCGACCGACAGCCGGAGACCTTCGAGCAGGAAGCTTCGCCCGTACACCTCCCCGTATTTCCAGCGGTCGCGCGCCAGATTGCCGATCAGACGCATCCGCTTCGTCCATGCGCCGCCCGGCGAATCGTTCAGGTGCCGGCGCTCGTAGAGGATATTGTCCAATACCCGGTCGGCGAGCGCCTGTACGCCGGCCGGCAGCGGATTCCGCGCGACGCCCAGATACCGGACGGAGAGGTCGGAGAGTATCTCCGCGAAACGCAGCAGGCGATCTTCGGCCGCGACCTTCCGGAACGCCGTCCAGTCGACCGCGTCGCCTTCGCGGTCGATAAAGACCGCCCAATCGCACAGATGCCGCAGGGAAATGCCCTCGGTCAGGAAATGCGACAAGGCGTGTTTGGCCAGAAAAAGGGCATTGAAATCGGGCGGAGGGACGAGCAGCGCTGTTTCCGGTATGCAGGACAACGGTCCCTCCGCAAGCAATCGTTGAAGATGCCGCTCGAACCGCTTCGCCCGACGGCTCCCGCGAACCGCCGTACAGAACCGGTGGTTTTCGACCGTCAGCCCGCGGAATACGATATGAGAGTGTTTGTAGAAATCGCGTTTCACCTCGGCCCCGACCTGTTCGGCCACCCGATTGCCGCGCTCGTAATCGCCGCAAAGGAAACAATCCAGATCGCCGCAGGGCCGATGTTCCGGAACAGGGTACAACCGGCTGACGGCGAGCCCTTTCAATACGACGGTACGAATTCCCGCTTCGGCGTAGGCCGCAGCCAGTTCCGCTGCCCGGCGACGCTGCTGCCCGTACCGGCGTTCGATCCGCTCGACGTTGTAGGCCCAACGCAACCGAAGCTCCCTCGACGGCTGCGACTCCGGCGGCAACCGGCGAATCCCGTCCCAGACGAGGGCCGACACCCCCTGCGATGAGGCTGCGGTGTACAACTCTCGCCACCGGTCGTCCGTCGATCCGCCGATATCCGGAGTGTCGCCGGAACGTACCCCCGCCCGCAGCAAAGCGAACAAATCCATGCGTGCACGATCCTTCATCGTCCTAAAAGCGTATCATTAAATTTCCTCCTGCCGTCCGTTGCAAATCCTCCGCCGGCCGCATGGCGGAGCCGTTATTTCCCGATGGCCTTGTAGGTGAATCCTTCGGCGACCAATTCGGCCTTGTCGTAGATATTGCGCCCGTCGATCACCAGCGGATTGGCCATGACCTTTCGAATCACCGTCCACGAAGGGAGACGGAACTGTTTCCATTCGGTCAGCAGCACCAGCGCATCGGCATCGACGACCGCTTCATACATATCGCTGCAATAGACGACGGCATCCCCTACCCTGCGGCGGCATTCGTCCATCGCCGCCGGATCGTAGACCCTCACCACAGCGCCGGCGCATGTCAAGCGGTCGATCGCCACCAGGGCGGGCGCTTCGCGCATATCGTCGGTTTCGGGCTTGAAGGCAAGCCCCCACAGGGCGACGGTCCTGCCGCGCAGATCGCCCAATTCGGCCGCAAGTTTCCGTACGACGATCTCCTTCTGCCGTTCGTTGACGGCTTCGACCGCCTCGATGATCCGCATCGGAGAACCATACTCCCGTCCCGTGCGTGCCAATGCCCGCACGTCCTTCGGAAAGCACGACCCGCCGTACCCGCAACCGGCATAGAGGAATTTGTTGCCGATGCGCGCGTCCGTTCCGATCCCCTTCCGAACCATATCGATGTCGGCTCCGACCTCGTCGCAGAGATTCGCGATGTCGTTCATGAAGGAGATTCGCGTCGCCAGCATCGCATTGGCCGCATATTTGGTCATCTCGGCCGAAGGAATATCCATGAAATAGATTCGGAAATTGTTGACCAGAAAGGGCCTGTACAATCTCGACAAGAGCCGCTGCGCACGCTCCGACTCCGTACCGACGACGATCCGGTCGGGCGACATGAAATCCTTGATCGCCGCTCCCTCTTTCAGGAATTCGGGGTTCGACGCCACCTCGAAGGGTATTTGCACGCCTCGCTTGTCCAACTCCTCCTGAATGACGGCCTTCACCTTCTTCGACGTTCCTACGGGAACGGTCGACTTAGTGACCAGAATCGTGTATTTATTGATGTTGCGCCCGAACGTACGGGCCACTTCCAGCACATAACGCAGGTCGGCCGATCCGTCTTCGTCGGGCGGCGTACCGACGGCCGAGAAGACGACCTCCACCTGATCCAGACAACTGCTCAGATCCGTGGTGAAATGCAGGCGTCCCGCTTCGACGTTGCGCCGAACCAGATCGTCGAGCCCCGGTTCGTAGATCGGAACCTCGCCCGACAGCAGACGCCCGATCTTCTTCTCGTCGATATCGACGCAGGTCACGTCGATGCCCATTTCGGCAAAGCAGGCGCCCGACACCAGCCCGACGTAGCCTGTTCCCACAATTGAAATATTCATGCGCGTTCGTCTTAGATTTTTCCCGTCAAACGGAGCGGCATTCTATCCTCCGCATCCGCTCCGCCGCAAGCGACGAAGACAAGCCGTTGACAAAGATACGAAAAGTCGAGTGCAGAAGCAAACATTCATGTTTGATTATGCCGAGACGGAGTATCTTCGACGAAGTCAAAGATACGAAAAGTCGGGCGCAGAAACAAGCGTCAGCTTGATTATGCCGAGACGGAGTATCTAAGACGAAGTCAAAGACAGGCAATATATTCGGATTTCGATCGAACTTCCCGCACAACGCCGGCGATAAATCGATCGGAAGGAACGGGAACGGCGATACCGGACTGCATGATTCCGAATATTTCACTACCTTTGTCTTCCGATGAGCGAAATCGCCGACAAACTGATCGACTGGTACGGAGTCAACGGACGCGACCTGCCCTGGCGTCGGACACGCGACCCCTATCGCATCTGGCTCTCGGAGGTCATTCTCCAGCAGACGCGGATCGCGCAGGGGATGGACTATTACCTGCGCTTCGTCGCGCGGTTTCCCGACGTCGGCGCCCTGGCTGCGGCCGACGAAGACGAAGTGCTCAAACTCTGGCAGGGATTGGGCTATTACAGCCGCGCGCGGAATCTCCACGCCGCGGCCCGGCAGGTCGTCGAACGCTACGGAGGGCGGTTTCCCGCCGCCTATGCCGACGTGCGGTCGCTCAAAGGCGTGGGCGACTATACGGCGGCGGCCGTCTGCTCGATCGCCTACGACGCGCCGTGCGCCGTGGTCGACGGCAATGTCTACCGCGTGCTGTCACGGCTCTTCGACCTCGATCTGGCCATCGACACCGCCGAGGGCCGCAAAGCGTTCGCCGCGCTTGCCGACGAACAACTCGACCGGCGTCGGCCTGCACGCTACAACCAGGCGATCATGGATTTCGGCGCGCTGCAATGCACGCCCGCCAACCCCTCCTGCAACGACTGCCCGCTGCGGGACGAATGTCTGTCGCTGGCAGCCGGAACCGTAGCGGAACGCCCCGTCAAGGCGGGCCGGACACGGATTCGCCCGCGCTATCTGAACTATCTCCATCTGGAATGCGGCGGACGCATCGCCCTGCGGCGGCGACCGGAAGGAGACATTTGGCAGGGATTGTACGACCTGCCGGCGATCGAGAGCGACCGCCCGCTGGATTTCACGGAGCTGGCCGCCGCACCGCCCTTCCGCGACATGTTCGGCACGCTTCCCTACCGGCTGGTGCGGACGATCCGTATGCCCAAACACCAGCTGTCGCACCAGACCCTCCACGCGGCGTATCACCGCCTCGCGCTCGACGCATGGCCCTCCGCTGCCGGAGGGTGGACGCTCGTGCCGTACGAACAGTTGGAGGACTATGCGATCCCGCGCCTGCTCGACCGCTATTTCGAGCGGATCGGCAACAGCGATAGCTGATCCATGCGCCATTCCTATTTCCGTATTTTCTTACGGTCTGCCGTATGAATCGGAGAGCCCGCGGCTGTGACGTATTTCCGGATTGGCCCCGCCGAGGCGGGGCTTGGGGCAAAGCCAGCCTTGGCAGTCGTGCTTCGGCGGAGCTCCGGTGTAAAATTGGGAGATCGTCGCCAAAAAGAAACCGGCACCTCGAAGGTACCGGCTTCTTTGCTTTCCATACTCCGATCAGGCGTT
>OGOO01002966.1_pt1 | contig 11504 bp, 7 predicted proteins | sample 1552651 | NCBI WGS metagenome assembly OGOO01 (sample SAMEA2580118, study PRJEB22360) | human gut metagenome | biome: human gut; feature: human-associated habitat; material: faeces | place: Denmark | collected 2008/2010 | reverse complement strand
TGAAGGAGGATCTCATATGGCAAAGCAACACGACAAACAATTTAAACTTGATGCGGTCCAGTACTATCAGGATCACAAAGATCTCGGAGTACGTGGATGTGCAGCGTAGCTACTCGAAGAAAGCTTTTCCGTGGGATAATGCGTGCATGGAATCCTTTCGTTCTATTCTCAAGCGTGAATGGCTCAATCGCTTTAAAATTCGCGATTACAAGCAGGCATACCGGTTGATTTTCGAATATCTGGAAGCTTTTACAACACGAAACGAATTCACAGTCATTGCGACTTTATGTCACCAGATGAATTCGAGCAAGTATATAAAAGAGCACACATTAAGGCGGAGCTGCTGGTAGGTTGAATTTGGGAGAAATTTCTCATTTCAACTTGTACTAAATTTTGACATAGGACCACTTGATTTTGTGAAATAGGGCTATTATACTTAGTTGTGACAAAAGTCCCGAAGACTCATTTGAAAAAGCCCCGGAGCAAAAACAGAAGGACGATTCCGTCCGCCGCTTTTAGGGGGCAAGGAGGCTCTCCTGTGAAAAAGTTGTTTTCCATCCGAAAAATGAAGAAAATGATGCTCCTTCTGTTTCTAATCCCTATGTTCCTGCTACAGGCGATCCAAAGCTCCCACTTTCTCCGGGTCCTTAACGAGGAGATGGCGCAAAACGGCCGGGAGATCCTCTCTCTGCACCAGAACGCCCTGGATGACGACATAAGCCGCATTGCCAATTCTATCTCTAGCTATTGGGCCTTGGACTACAGCCACAGCAAGCTGCTGTATCACCAATCGGATTTTAACGCATACCAGTATTCCTACAACGTGCTGAAGGAATACCGCTCCCTCATGTCCTTAGAGCCCTCCATCGGCGCCCTGCTGCTCATCTCCCAGGCCAACCACATGGTGCTCGGGGCCTACAACGACAGCATGATTTCCTACGGGGAAAAGGACGTGCTTCAAGACTTTGCCCAAAACCTGACCGTCTGTTGGGACTACGCAGGTCTCCAGTCCTGGGAGCCCGTCCAAATTGGGCAGCGGTTTTATCTGGCCAGGCTGTTCCGCAACCAGACAGCGGGAACCCTCTGTTTTATTCCACTGGACCAAACGCTTCAAACCAATCTCTCTCCTCACGACTCCCCTGAGAATTTCCTTTTTTTCGCAGATGGAGAGGGGGTTCCCCTCACCCTGGACCCTGTGGGAAAGGAGGTAACCCTTCAGCCTCACCAGAAAAAGGCCTATTTTTCCGGAAATTACTTTATTGTGCAAAGCTACTCCCCCACCAGCAACATGTATCTTGTTTTCGCTGAAAGTTCTCCCATAAGCCTTCGCAAAATCAACGTCCTTTCCATTTCCATTCTGGGAGCTTCCGCCTTGGTGCTTCTCCTTCTTCCCCTGTTTTTCCTTTTGCTGAAGCGTTGGTACCTGCACCCAATGGAGCAGATGGAGACAGCCCTGCAAAAAATCCGCCAGGGCCAGATGGACGTTCGTTTCCAAGAGGATCAAAAGGTGGAGGAACTGCAGCACCTGAGCACCTCCTTCAATCAGATGATGGATCGCGTCAAGCAGATGAAAATTGCAGCCTACGAAAAAGAACTGCAGTACCGGTACGCCCAGCTCCAATACCTGCAGCTGCAGATCAGACCCCACTTTTTCCTCAACATTCTCAAGTCCCTCTATGGCATGGCGCAGGGGCGAAATTATGAAAAAATCCAAACCGCCATTCTGATGATCTCGGATCATGTGCGCTACATTTTTCACGACAACCAGGATATGGTCCCCCTGCAGACAGAACTGCATCATGTGGAAAATTACATTCAGATGCAGCACTACATCACCTCGCAATCCATTGAACTCCACATGGAGATAGAACCCGGTCTTGAAGGCGCCCAGGTTCCCGTTCTCTGCTTGCAGACCTTTGTGGAGAACAGCTGCAAATACGCGACTGTCCCAGGCCGTAGACTGGAGATTTTTTTAGAAGTGCGCCACCTCCCCTCCGAGGAGGGTGGCAGGCTGGATGCCGTCATCCAGGACAACGGCCCCGGTCTCTCGCAAGAGTTGCTTCGGGAATTCAATGGGCAGGTATCCTTTCAATACCGGGAGGATCGCATTGGCGTGTCCAATATCCGGCAAAGGTTTCAACTGCTCTATGGAGGGGACTGCGGCTTTGCCTGCCGCAATCTGGAGCCCGGCACCGAATTTGAACTTATTTTCCCCTTGCAGCGCAAAGGATTTACAACAACCAAGGAGGCAGAGGAACATGAAAATTTTAGTGGTGGATGACCAGCCCGACGTGGTTGCCGGGATTCTGGACGGCGTGAATTGGCGCGCGCTCCATGTTGAGAAAGCTTACAGCGCTCTCAGCGCCGCAGAAGCCAAGGATCTTCTCCTGCGGGAGAAAATCGACATCCTTCTGTGCGATATCGAGATGCCTGGAGAAAGCGGTCTAAGCCTTGTTGCATGGCTGCAAAAGCAGGGCCGGGAAACCAAGTGTATTTTCCTCACAGCCCACGCGGATTTTCCCTATGCTCAAAAAGCACTGCAACTGGGAGCGGTGGACTATCTCTTACAGCCTGCAAGCTATGAGAATATTGAAGCGGCTATTAGGAGAGCGGCAGAGCAATTGCAGGAGGAGAGGCTTTCTCAGGTATATGAAGCCTTGGGGAAAAGCGTAGAGCGGGAGACATTGAATTTTCGACGAAACGTGTTGCGGGAATACCTTCTGGAGATCCGGCGTGGTCCCAAAAAGGTGGCGGAAAAGGCCGCTGCTTTTGGGTTTCTGGCATCCTCCCGTGCCTACCGCTGCACGCTCATCGCCGTACAGGAGCCCGGCAAAAACCAAATCGATGATTTTCTGCTCTATGGCATTCAAAATGTTTTGGAAGAACTTCTGCAGGCCTGTACAGAGCAGGTTACAGTCCTCTTTCTGGAGCAAAAAATATACCTGGCCATCCTGGCGCTGGCAGACAATCCTCCGGAGGGGGCGGAGCAGTCCATTGAGCAGGGGCTAGAAACCCTTTGCCGCTTTGGCAGCCGGGAACTGCACATGGGTCTTTCCTGTTATTGCAGCAAGGACTGCGTCCGCTTTGAAGGGCTGCCCCAGGAATACCAGCAGCTTCGCAGGCAGCATCGGCAAAATGTGGCCTGTAGCTGTGGGCTGATCTTGCCTAAAAAGCAAAGCACCTCCTCTCTCAAGCCGGAATTCCCCAAATGGGCCGGAATGCTCTCTCAGGGACTAGGGGATGCTGTACGCAGCGAAATCCACAGCTATCTGAACCAGCTAAACCAGGAGGGGGGCCTCACTCCGGAGACCCTTTTCCAGTTTCACGAACATTTTCTTCCTTTGTTCCTGGGCGCAATGCAGCACTGGGAAAAGGACCAGGACATTTTCAGCAAAGTGGACTACGACGCCATAATGCAAGCCTACGCCTCCCTTCCCCAGATGCTGCAATTTGTGGACTTCGTTACGGAATATGTGGAAAATAGCGCCAGCAAGGGGAAGTGCCAAGGGCGCTCTCAAATTGAACGGATACTCTCCTATATACAAAAAAACCTGACCAGGAATATTAGCCGTTCGGAAATTTCCAAGGCGCTGTACCTCAACCCGGAATACCTTTCCCGGCTCTTTAAGCGGGAAATGGGGATCGGCCTGGCGGAGTACCTGATCCAGGAGCGCATGCGGCTGGCCCAGTCCCTTTTGAAGAATACCTCCTTTTCCATCAGCATCATTGCCTCCCGTGTGGGTTATGTAAATTTTTCCCATTTTGCCAAGGTATTTAAGCAAGAATTTGGCGTTTCGCCCTCCGAGTACCGTAAAATGTGCGATCCGCAGGGGAAATGACCAAATATTTTCAAGAAAGCAAAGTCATTTTTAGAACAATAGAAAGTCACATTATTGGCAGAAACTCCTTCCAAAACATTCTATGATAATAGCGAAATAAAAAAAGCGGTGCAAAAAGCGCGAGCGCGAGGCACCGCAAAGAAGGAGGAAAACCAAATGAAAAGACTTTTGACCATGCTGCTTTCGGCAGCCCTTCTCATTTCAGCTTTCGCAGGCTGCGGAGGAGAGGGAAAAGAATCTTCCGCCACAAGCGGGGAAACCGCTGGCGGCTCGTCCAGCAACCAGGCCAGCACGGAGGAAACCGATTGGAGCAGCCAAGAACCCTACACGGTAAAGCTTCTTATCCCCGGTGACGCCAAAACGGAAGACGTGGAAGAAGTTTCTGCTGCAGCTAGTAAGATCTTGGAAGAAAAGTACAACACCACACTGGAAATCATGCGGGTAGGCTTCGGCAGCTATCCCGACCAGGTGAACCTGATGCTCTCCTCCGGCGAGAAGCTGGACGTGCTCTACAACAACCGCGACATCTTCGTCTCCGCCATCAACAACGGACAAATCATCTCCATGGAGGAATACCTGCCCGAATACGGTCCCGACCTGCTGGAGCAGATCCCTGAAGAGAGATGGGCCACCACCTCCCTGAACGGGGAAAAGTACGCGGTGCCCGCCAACAAGGAAGTGGCTGTGAGCTGGGGCTTCTCCTGCGTGAAGGAAATGGCCGACGCCACCGGCGTGGATTACAGCAACATCAAGACAGAGGAAGACCTGGTCCCTCTGCTGGAGGCCGTTAAGGAGATGTACCCCGACGTATGGCCGGTGGTCTCTGGCGGCGGTGCCATGACAGTGTTGAATACCAACGATGACCTGGGCGGCGACATCGGCTCCCTGCTGGACTGCACCAACCCCGATGACACCACCGTCATCAACTGGTACGCCTCCGACGAGTATAAGGAAATCGTGGAGCGCCGCTATGAGTGGGTGAAGAAGGGCCTTATCCCGCCGGACGCCTCCTCTTCTTCGGATCAGGCTGCCACTCAGATCGCAGCCGGTAGAGGCTTTGGCCAGTTCTGCAACACCAAGCCCGGCATCGAAGTGGAGCAACAGCGCTCTACCACGAAGGAAATGCTGGTCTTTACCCTGACCCCTGTGTACACCACTACCACCCGCGTGGATATCTTGTGGTACATTGCCCACAACAGCACACAGCCCGGCCGCGCCATCCAGGTGCTCAATGAGCTGTACATCAACCCTGAGCTGGCCAATATCTGCATCAATGGCATTGAGGGCAAGCACTATGAGCTTATCGACGAGGAGCAGGGCATCATCGCCTATCCTGAGGGCGTGGACGGCACTACTACCGGCTACACCTCTAACCCCTGGGCATGGCCCAACGAGATGATTTCCTATGTGTGGGACGGCGACTCCCCCACCATTTGGGAGGACACCACCGCTTGGAACGATTCTGCTATCGTCTCCCCTGCCATGGGCTTTACCTGGGACAATGCCAATGTCCTTAATGAGGTCACAGCTGTTCGGAACGTGAGAGGCAAGTATGCCAATGCCCTAGAGTGCGGCTCTATTGACCCCGCCGAGGCGCTGCCTGCCTTCCTGGAGGAGCTGGAGACCGCTGGCGCCAACACCATCATCGAGGAAAAGCAGAAACAGCTGGATGAGTACCTAGCCAGCAAAGAATGACCTCATCTATTAACGATTTATTCCATTGTTCTGCGGAAGAGGCGGAGCATTGTCTTTCAATCGCTCCGCCTCTTTTTGCGGGATAAATCAAATGAAGGAGGGTCCCTGATGACAGAAAAGAAAAACCTGGGGAAACGCCTAAAGCGGTTCATCCCCCTTTACCTGATGATGATACCAGGCGCTGTTTACCTGATTATCAACAACTACATTCCCATGACGGGCATCGTGATTGCCTTTAAGCAGTTCAACTACGGCAAGGGAATCTGGGGAAGCCCCTTTATCGGCTTCAAAAACTTTGAGTTCCTGTTTGCCACCAAGGATGCCTGGATCATCACCCGTAACACCCTGCTGTACAATGTGGTCTTCATCGTTCTGGGCACCGCCTGCGCCATCGCCGTGGCGATCCTTCTCAACGAGATCCACTCCAGCGCCGCCAAAAAAATCTATCAGACCACTATTCTGGTCCCCTTTCTAATCTCTATCGTGGTGGTCAGTTATCTGGTCTATGCCTTCCTTAGCACGGAGTCCGGATTTTTGAACAAGCCCATCCTGCCCGCCCTGGGGCTGGAGCCTGTCTCCTGGTACACCGAATCCAAGTACTGGCCTTTCATCCTCATCTTGGTAAACCTGTGGAAGGGCCTGGGCTACAACTGCATCATCTACTACGCCACCCTGGTGGGCATCGACCGGGGATATTACGAGGCCGCCGTCATTGACGGCGCGAACCGCTGGCAGCAGGTGGTTCACATCACCCTGCCCGCCCTGAAACCGACCATTATCACCCTTACCTTGATGGCTATTGGGAGGATCTTCTACTCTGACTTTGGCCTGTTCTACCAAGTACCCATGAATTCTGGACCACTGCTGGACGTGACCAACACCATTGACACCTATGTCTACCGCGGCTTGATGTCCCTGAACAACATCAGCATGGCCTCCGCTGCGGGCGTGTATCAGTCTTTGATTGGCTTCCTTCTGGTGCTAGCCGCTAATTTCATCGTCAAAAAGAGCAGCAGTGAAAACGCTCTGTTCTAAAGGGAAAGACCTGCTAATAAAAGTCAAGAGTAAAATTCAGAAAAAATGAGCAGTTAAAAAAGAGTACATTTCTCTAAGCCGCTGATCGTTTCAAAAAACGGCGGCTGACTGGCGATATATGTAAAAATATCAGGCTTGTTCTAAAGAATCCAAATATGCTTTTACAGTAGCGTAGTAGATCCGCTGAATAAGCGGTTTACATTGGGAAAGACGGTATCCAGCAAAGAGATCAGATTATTCTTCAAAACTGTTTGTACCTTAGAATACTGCTTGTACTGGCGGTAGCAGTTTTTCAGTAAGAGCCGGGTATCTTCCTCCGGGAAGTATCTCGGCAAAGTAAGCCAGCGGTTAAGGCCGTAATTTGCCGGTTTTACGGCATCCTTTCGATCGGTTTTGACCCGTCTCAAATCGTTGTTCCCGTAGCCGTGTATCAACTTTGCATGGACGACGGAAACATATAATCTTGCGTCGTGGAGAACTTTCGCCACCGGCGTATGGTAATTTTCTGTGGCTTCCATAACCACACGAGTCTCACCGTCCAGGCTTTTGAGCAGCCTTGCCAGCGCACTTAGTTCACTGTTGGTGTGACGGACTTCAAAAGGTGAGATGACGACCTCTCCAAAAGGGCGCATGACGGCAACCGTGCTTCTTCCTTTGGAAACGTCGATGCCAACAGAGTTCATTTGCATTCCTCCAATACAGATTTGCCTCATTGCCGATTCAATCTATTGGGTAACGCGAACTCTATGGCTCAACCTGCTCAAATCGAACGCTGCAATAAGGGGACGGCTGACAGTCTTTCGAACGAATATAGAAGTTCAAGGAGGAAATGGTCAACCGGTTGCTCCCCTTTATTGTAGCTTAGGCATGAGATGGATTAAAGCCCAGCTGGATGCTGGGCTTCCAACCAATATTTATTGTAATAGGAGGATAGAAACCATGGTAGATCGAAGCAAAACTTTTCAAATCATCGCAAATGCCGTCATGATCCTGCTTGTGCTATTCTGTCTGGTTCCCTTTGCACTATTGATAGTTTCCTCTATTACCAAGGAGACCAGCCTGGTAAAATACGGATACAGCTTTATCCCACGGGAAATTGATTTGGCCGCGTATAAATACCTCTTGGTGGATTCCACCGATATCATCCGGGGCTATGGTATTTCAGCGCTGGTCACGGTCGTGGGCACCATTTGCAACCTGACTATCACCACGCTGTTTGCCTACCCACTGTCCCGCAAAGACCTGCCCGCCCGCAATGCGCTGGCTTTTTTCCTGTTTTTTACCATGCTGTTCAACGGTGGCCTGGTGCCCAGCTACATCATGTGGACGCAGACCTTCCACATTAAGAACACCTTGGCCGCCTTGCTATTCCCCAGTCTGATGATGAACGCCTTTTACGTCATTATGATGCGCACCTACTTCACCACCAATATCCCAGACGCTGTCATCGAGGCTGCCCGGATTGACGGCGCGGGAGAGCTGCGAATACTCTCTCAGGTGGTAATGCCCATGTCCATCCCCATCATTGCCACGCTGGCCCTTTTGGCGGGCCTGGCCTATTGGAATGACTGGCTCAATGGTCTATACTATATCAGCGATGACCGTTTGTTCAGTATTCAGGTTTTGCTGAACCGCATGCTTTTGGACGTCCAGTTCCTGATGAGCAACAGTGATGCCGCAAAATCACTGCAGCAAAATGAGGAGTTTGTGCTGCCCTCCACAGGTATTCGGATGGCTGTGGCTGTTATGGGTGCGTTGCCTATTCTGGTGGTATATCCTTTCTTTCAAAAATACTTTGTAAAGGGTATTGTTATTGGCGCCGTAAAAGGTTAATGTTTCAAGTAAATAACTTTTTGAGAGGAGTTTTTGACATGACGAAGCAATATCGTTTTGCCCATACGGACTCGGTGTACACGCATCAGCCTGATGATCCTCGGGCAGTTGTTCTGCAGACCGATGGCTTACAGCCAGACGAGAGAGGCATTTATGACGTAACAGAACGGCTGCAGGCGCTTTTGGACAGTGTTAAACAGCAGGACAGGAGGGGCATCGTACTTATCCCAGAGGGTGTGTACAGTGTTAGTCAGACTATCTATCTTCCCCGGGCTGTACGCATGATCGGCTTTGGGAAAAAACGTCCCAAGTTCGTATTGAAAAAGGACACTTCCGGTTTCCAGGAAGCCCCCCAGGACGACAAGGGGGAGGCTGTGTATATGTTCTGGTTCACAGGTAACACACCCCGGGTGGAAGGTTATATCCAAGACGCCAATGCCGGCACTTTTTACAGTGCTGTTTCCAACATCGACTTCCAGATTGAAGAGGGGAATCCCGCCGCCGTGGTGATGCGGGCCCACTTTGCCCAGCACGGTTTTGTCTCTCACTGCGTGTTCGACGTTGGCCAGGGCAAGGCAGGTATCTTTGACGTGGGAAACGAAATGGAGAATTTGGTCTTTCTGGGGGGAGAGTACGGCATCTACACCACCAAATGCTCTCCCGGCTGGCCTTTTGTCCTGGTAGAAAGCGCCTTTTCCGGCCAGCGGAAATCCGCCATCCTGTCCCGGGAATGCGGACTGACTCTAAGCCATGTGGAATTCAAGGACGTTCCCGCCGCTGATATCGTGATGGACGGCTACTGGGAGAAACTGTTCTGGAAGGATTGCGTAATGGAAAATATCGCTGGCCCGGCCATTCGGATTTCTCGAGAGAATAACAGTTGTACTCAAATCAATCTGCGAAATATTTGGTGTCGTAACGTGCCGCAACTGTTGCTTGGAAAAGACAGCGGTAAGGTGACAGGGGGCGAACAAAGCGAGTATATGCTCCATACCCTTTTCCATGGGGATGACCTCACGTTGGGCCAGAGCGAACCGGAACGGAAGACATTGGTGGACTGGGAGCCTGCTTCTCAGGAACCTGAGTTTTTCCGGGAGATCTGTGATCTCCCGCCGCAGGAGACTTGGAAAAATGCCCGAGATTACGGAGTCTATGGCAATGGCATTTCCGATGATACCGCCGCCCTGCAAAAGGCTTTGGATGAATGCGATACTGTCTATTTGCCCCAGGGAACATATTTGCTCAGCGACACCCTGCGGATGCGGGAGGGGAACTCCCTCATCGGCCTGAACCCCATTTCCACTCAGCTGGTCCTCGGAGAAAACAGCCCCGCTTGGGCCGGGATGGGCGCCCCCAAGGCGGTTCTGGAGACCAGCCGGGGCGGTTGGAACCTGGTCAATGGCCTTGGCATCGACACCGCGTCCCGTAATCCCCGGGCCGTGGGCTGTAAGTGGATGGCCTCTGCCAATTCCTATATGAACGATGTGAAGTTTGTGGGTGGCCATGGCCAGATCACCCAGCAGCAGGAAAACGTGCCTGTTTACAACGCCTCCCGCACAGCAGATGTGAACCCAGACCGCCCCTGGGACTCGCAGTACTGGAGTTTGTGGATCACCGACAATGGGGGCGGTGCTTTTAAGGATGTGTGGACGGCCAATACTTATGCGGAAGCAGGTTTTTTCGTGTCGGAAACGGAGACTCCCGGTGTTATGTATCAGGTGTCTATCGAACATCACGTGCGTCACGAGGTGCTGCTGCGTAACGTGGCAAACTGGAAATTTCTTTGCATGCAAACTGAAGAAGAGGTGGCAGAGGGTCCCTATTGCCAGCCATACGAGATGACGAACTGTCACGACTTGTTGTTTGCGAACTTCTACTCTTTCCGAGTTATTTGGGTGGACAATCCCTATCCAAGTGTTGTCCGCGCTTGGAACTGCGAAAATATAGAGTTTCTGAATTGTCACAATTTCACCCAGATGAAATACACCATTGAGAATCTGTATGTTGATGTCAATACGGGAAAAACAGCTGGGTTCTGGCAGCTGGGAAGGCTACGGATTCCGCATATGGAAAGGGCTAAGAAGTTGCCTGATGTAAAGGGTGAGATTGGAAAAATAATTTCTGGTCTTGATTGTGTGGATGCTTTGTGTCAAGCTCCGGATGGCGCTATCTATATTTGCGACTCTCGGCTGTATCGCATCTATCGTTGGGATCCTGAGACAGAGACAATGATTTTGTTGACGAGCCAGCATTTTCAGCCCCTGTCTTTGGCTTGTGACAGTCAAGGACGACTGTTAGTTGTCACCGAGTATCAGCCGGTGAAAAATTCTGTGGTGAACGGTATAGAGGAACTGGTTACCGACGAATTTGGCGGGGAGTCTGGCGGCGGTTGCTATTATCCTTTCTTTTCCTACGATAGAAGAATCCGTGTCTGCGCTATCGATCCCAAAGCTCCCGAAGCTTCTTTGGAGCTGCTTCCCGTTGTCTCTTTAGAGCAGGCAAAACCTGATATCCTGTACTATCCGGCAAATCAATGGCGGGACAGCGGGGACATGATGGAGTCCTTTGCAAAAAATGACATCGCCTGTTACTTGGCGCCTGACGGTAAGACCGCTATCGTTCATACGCCCGCTTTGGCCAGAGCCTGCGGTTTAACCCCCTTGTGTCCGGGTAAACCCGCTTATCTGGTAGACGAATACAATAAGTGTATCGTGCAAGTACAGGTGGGGAATGACTTTGCCCTTTCAAACCCCACTGTTTGGGCCGAACGAGGTGAGTATGGGTTTGCCATGACAGAGGACGGTGACGCATATATACCGGATTGTTTACTATATATCTACGTCGACGGAGAGAAAAAAGATACAATCCAGCTTCATGACCGTCCCGCATGCGTGTTGGAAGCTGGCAAAAATAAGGAATACCTCTATATTACCGCCCGCAGAGATGTGTACGCTTTGCGCTTGAAATAATTTGTAAGACTAAGTTTGAATTGCACCCCATTTGTTGATAGTATATCATACTGTCTAACAAATGGGGTGCAGTTCATTTGGAACGACCGGTATTCAGTTTTTTTCAAAACTTATTATGCCGTTGTTTTACGAT
>OGOO01002946.1_pt1 | contig 11563 bp, 9 predicted proteins | sample 1552651 | NCBI WGS metagenome assembly OGOO01 (sample SAMEA2580118, study PRJEB22360) | human gut metagenome | biome: human gut; feature: human-associated habitat; material: faeces | place: Denmark | collected 2008/2010 | reverse complement strand
GAGGAGGGGGTAACCTTCCGCTGCCATATCGACGGGCATAAGATCTTCATGGGACCGGAAGAGAGTATGCGGATTCAGTCCAATCTCGCATCTACCATTGCAATGGCATTCGATGAGTGTGCGCCTGCAAAAGCGGAGAGAAGCTACGTGCAGCCTTCCGTAGACCGGACGACAAGATGGCTGGAGCGCTGCAAAAAAGAGATGGCTCGCCTGAACAGCCTGGACGATACGATCAATAAGCAGCAGCTTTTGTTCGGCATTAACCAGGGTGCAATTTACTCGGATATCCGAATAGAGCATGCCAAACGGATTACAGACCTGGATCTGGACGGTTATGCGGTCGGCGGTCTTGCAGTCGGTGAGACCCATGAGGAAATGTATCATATTCTGGAAGAGACAGTTCCCTATTTGCCCGTGGACAAACCGACCTATTTGATGGGAGTCGGTACACCTGCAAATATTTTGGAGGCAGTGGAACGCGGCGTGGACTTTTTTGACTGCGTATATCCCACCAGAAACGGACGTCACGGACATTTATATACAAACTTTGGCAAGATTAATCTGTTCAACGCGCAGTATGAGCTGGATATGCAGCCCATCGAGCCAGGGTGTCAATGCCCTGTCTGCAGACGGTATTCCAGAGCCTATATCCGTCACCTGTTAAAAGCAAAAGAGATGCTGGGCATGCGCCTGTGCGTCATGCACAACCTGTATTTCTATAATACGATGATGACAGAAATCCGGGATGCGCTGGATAAGGGAGAATTTGCAGCGTATAAGAAGCGAAAACTTGACGGCATGCAAAGAATTGTGTATGATGGAAAATAGGCTACGGTAAAGAGACCGGGCATGGAGAATCCTGCAGGGCAGGGTTTTACTTTATAAACCAGGAGGAATATAGAAAATGAGTATTTTACTGACAGCATCTGAGTCAGCAAGCGCAGGCAGCATGATTCCGCTTATTTTAATGTATGTGGTAGTTTTTGGTGTATTTTTCTACTTCGTACTGTATCGTCCGCAGAAGAAAGAGCAGAAGAAGACCAGCGCAATGCTTTCTACTCTGGAGATCGGAGATTGCGTTCTGACCACCAGCGGCTTCTACGGAATCATCATCGACATCACAGATGATACCGTTATCGTTGAGTTCGGCAACAACAAAAACTGCCGTATTCCGATGCAGAAGAGCGCGATCGTACAGGTGGAAAAGGCTGATGCAGAAGCACCTGCAGATACAAAGAAGAAATAAGACGAATTTTAGAGACAGATAAAAGAACCGGAATATGCGCATGTGATAGGCTCACAGGACGTGTGTTCCGGTTTTTTCGTCACACAGCGATTTGTGACGCAGGCATCACAAAGTAGCTGGGATCGCAGAGCCAAACTGGACGTTTTCCTCGCGACACCTTCGGCACAAAGCGCCTGCGGAATGGAGGATTTTATGAAAGTTGTTGATATGCACTGCGACACGATCGCAGCACTTTATGAAAACAAAGAAAAAGGGTGGACACTGCAGGACAACAGACTGCATATTCGTCTGGATAAGATGAAACAGGGGGATTACCTGCTTCAGAATTTTGCACTGTTCGTCTGTACAGAAAATTGTGAAGACCCATATCAGCAGGCGCTGACACTGGCGGACTGCTTTGATCGGCAGATGGCACTGTTTCCGGAGCAGATTGGTCAGGTCAGATGCTATAACGACATTTTGGAAAATCAGAAAAACGGGCGCATAAGCGCGCTTTTGACAATCGAAGAGGGTGCGGTGTGCCAGGGCAGCCTGGAAAAGCTGCGGGAATTTTATGACAGAGGTGTCCGAATGTTGACGCTGACCTGGAATTTTCCAAACGAGATCGGTTTTCCGAATTTTGGCATTTCCGGGGATGGCAAGCCGGATAGGACGGTTCCGAACACGAAGGATGGGCTGACAGAGTTCGGATTTTTATTTCTGGAAGAGATGGAGCGGCTCGGAATGATCGTGGATGTGTCCCATCTGTCGGACGCGGGCTTTTATGACGTGGCGTCCCATGCGAAGCGTCCCTTTGTCGCAAGCCATTCCGACGCCCGCGCAATCTGTCCGGCGGTGCGCAATTTAACGGACGACATGATCGGTTTGCTGGCAGAAAAAGGCGGTGTGACCGGACTGAACTTCTGTCCGTCCTTTTTAAATGCCCAAAAGGACTATCCGGGCACAGCTGCAGACGTGGCACGCCATGCGGCACATATCATAAAAGTCGGCGGAGAGGACTGCCTGGGACTGGGCAGCGATTTTGACGGAATTCGGACCCATGCAGAGCTCCCGGGCGCAGACGCAATGCCGGTTCTGGAGGATGCGCTTGCAAAGGCAGGGCTTACCGCCAGACAGCGTGATAAGGTCATGGGAGAAAATGTGCTGCGCGTATACCGGGAGGTGTTGGGATAAGGCGCTGTATTCTGCTTGCAGATTTTCAGACGGAATGTTATACTGAGATCAATCTCACAAAAGAAAAATGCTGCAGAGATTGAGGATGGATTTTTTGAAATGAACATAAATGAAATTGCAAAGTTGGCAAATGTCTCCCGGGCCACCGTTTCCCGTTACTTTAACGATGGCTATGTCAGTGCAGAAAAGCGGGAGCAGATCCGCAGGGTGATCGAGGAGACCGGTTATAAACCGTCTGCGCAGGCACAGATGCTGCGTACCAAAAAGACGAAGCAGATCGGTGTGATCATCCCGAAGATCAATTCCGAATCCATCAGCGGGATGGTCTCCGGGATCAGCAAGGAGTTAAAGCAGGCGGGCTTCTGGCTGCTTTTGGCAAACACGGAAAACCAGGAACGCGAGGAAGTGGAGTATTTAAAGCTCTTTTCCGAAAATCAGGTGGACGGGATTATCCTGATCGGGACGATTTTCACACCGGCGCACAAGCGTGCACTGCGCGCGCTGCAGGTTCCAGTCGTGGTGCTGGGACAGAAGCTGGAAGGCTACAGCTGCGTCTATCAGGATGATTATCTTGCAGCAAAGGAATCCGCGCGTATGATGTTAAAGGATGCGAAGCATCCGGCGTGTCTTGGTGTGACGAAGCGAGATCATGCAGCCGGGGAAGAACGTTTCCGTGGATTTTTGGATGTTCTGGAAGAAAAGGGAATAGACTGGGACAACAGCTTTTATGAGGAAAGTGCTTTTTCTGTTGAGGACGGCTATGAGGCAATGGGACGCTTATGGGAGCGGCATCCGGAGATTGATGCAGTATTTGGGGCAACGGATTCTGTAGCGCTCGGCGCGCTTGGCTGGCTGCAGGAGCATCAGATCCGGATTCCGCAGCAGGTTGCGATTTCCGGCGTGGGCGACACGGTTTCCGGGCGGATCGTTGCGCCGAAGCTTTCCAGCGTGCACTTTTTTTACCAGACCAGCGGACAGGAGGCGGCGCGGCTTTTGCTGGAGCTGATGAATGGAAATCCTGCGGGAAAAGAAATTAAAATGGGTTTTCGTACAGAGGAGAGAGGGACGACGCGCTAAACTGCGATTTAGAAAAATTTAAGAATTGTTTTGGAAAAGCTTCCACAGTTTTTGCGGGAGCTTTTTTTGTTGTGTCGGTATGCTTGTACTCAGAAAGAGAAAGCGAGGAATAGCAATGAACGAAACAAAAACAATCTGTAACACAGCAAAAATCAAACTGGAAGCCCTGGCAGATCGTGCTGGTGATCCTCCTCGGATTATGTGCCCTGCCGGTGGTGGTCCCGGTAGGGCTCGGACTGCTTGCCGCTGTAGTCGGCATTGCAGTAGCACTGGGTGCCTGCGTGCTCGGTCTGTTGGCCTGCAGTGCAGCCTGCGGCATCGGAATGATCCTTGTGCTGGCAGCACTGCTTCTGGGCGGACTGTTTTTCATCGGGACAGGAATTGTTTCGATGTTTCATGCGGTTGGCAGCGGCTTTGCGATTCTGGGCAGCGGCTTTATGATGACAGGCTCAGCAATCCTGGGCACAGCATTGCTGATCGGACTGGTGTGGCTGATCTGGAAAGGAATTTTATGGATCCGCAGCAAGGCTGGCGGAAAGAAAAAAGCCGGCAGCGCAGAGCCGGAACCTGAGGCAGCGCCCGGCGAACAGATGACGGGCACATCTGCTGCTGAAACGGACAGCAACGGATTTCACCTGCTGGAGAGAAAGGAGACGGACAGCGATGAAAAATAAAACATTGAAAAAGACGCTTCTGATCTCGACAGGTCTGTTGGCAGCAGGCGGCATCTGTATTGGCATTGGGATTGCGATGGGAGGAAGCCCGGTGTTTTATCTGGATAACGAAGGAATTCATTTGAAAGAGACAACAGCCTGCCCGGAGACGGTACAGGATTATGCCGGACAGAAGCAGCTGGCAGCGTTTGAAAAAATTGAGGTGGATCTGAAATACGGAGAGTTTTCTTTGGAGGAAGGCGATTCTTATAGTGTTGAATATCTTCTGGCAGGCGATCGGGAAGAACCGGTGTGCCAGGTGGAGAATGGAACACTCATAGTGAAAGAAGGCGATTTCGGGGAAACGCAGGAAGGAAATCGGTGGTATTTCCGGCTCTGGGGAGAAGAAGGAGAACGGCGGCAGGATGATCCTTATGTGAAAATCACAGTGCCGAAGGGTGCCAGGTTGAAAGAGGTTTCGGTCGATGCACCGTGGGATATCGATCTTGCAGCGAATCTTTCTGCAGAGAAGCTTTCTGTAAAGACGAGCTATGGTGAGATTAAAATGGAGGACTGGAACGGAATTGACCTGAGTATTTACGACGAAGACGGTGACATCAAGACCGGAAATCTGACCGGTAATAAGGTAGAGATCACCGGTCTGTATGGAGATCTGAACATTGGCTGTATCGAAAGCACACAGGCGTCTTTGGAAGCGGAGAATGGTTCGGTAACTGTTTTTGCAGGAACGCAGGGCACGCTGGACGTAAAAAACAGTTACGGGGATACGAACATATACGAAATGCAGAAGGCGGATGCATATGGATATGATCTTCGCACAGAATATGGTGAAATTCATTTTTCGGGATATGAGATGATGGAAAATGAGAACGGAGACGCAGCAGAGTACAGAAAACAGGCACCCGGCAGTGCTGTCATCCGGGTATCCGCAGAAAACGGCGATATCAAAATCCGGGAGAATGTTGCGCAAAGCACTTTGGAAGAAACAGTTGCAGAAACAAAATCTGTAGACGAAGAGGAGTGATTTCAATTTCATAAAGACGTAGAGACAGCTCCGGCAATCTAAAAAAAGGATTGTCGGAGCTGCTTGTATAAGTTGCCTGAAAAGATGTATACTCTTTTTGGCGAAAACGTGAATTTACAAAATGTCGTGAAAACAGAGGGCGGGGGTTACCATGGATTACAGGAAAACAGCACAGCAGATCTGTGACAACATAGGAGGCAGGAAAAATATCATCAGCGCTGAGCACTGTGCGACGCGACTGCGTCTGGTCATCGGAGACAATGACAAGTGCAGCAAGGAAGCAATCGAAGCAATCGACGGTGTGAAGGGAGTCTTTTTCGCGTCCGGACAGCTGCAGATTATTTTCGGGACAGGAACGGTCAACAAGGTTTACGACGAATTTATCCAGATCGCGGGCATCAGCGCATTTTCCAGGGAAGAAGTCCGACAGGCAGCAAGCACAAAGACGAGCCTTTGGAGGCGTGCAGTAAAGACATTGGGAGATGTATTTATTCCGATCATTCCGGCGATCGTAGCGAGCGGTCTGCTGGTGGGGATTCTGGAAGGACTTTGTGAGGTTTATCCTGCAATGGAGCAGTCCGGTACATATACGATCCTTCACCTGTTTTCGAATGCGGCATTTGTTTTTCTGCCGATCCTGATCGCGATCAGCGCGGCAAAGGTATTTGGCGGAAATCTGTATCTTGGTGCAGTTATCGGTATGATCATGATTCATCCGGATTTGATGAATGCATGGAGTGTTGTAGATGCAGAAAGTATTCCTAAATTGAATGCATGGTTCGGGTTATATCAGATCGAGCTTGTCGGCTATCAGGGACATGTCATTCCGGTTGTGATCGCAGTATGGTTTATGAGCATGCTGGAAAAGAAACTGCACAAGATCGTTCCGGAAATTATCGACCTGTTTGTGACACCGCTTGTGACGGTGCTTGTAACGGGGTATTTGACCCTGACAATTTTCGGACCTGTTTTTTCCTGGGTGGAAAACGGCGTACTGGAAGGCGCTCAGTGGCTGATTACGCTTCCCTTTGGAATCGGTGCGGCACTGTGCGGCGCGGTCTATGCGCCGACGGTTGTAGCGGGTGTACATCATATGTATAGCGCGCTGGAAGCGGGACTGATTTCAAAAAGCGGATTAAATACGTGGATGCCAATTGCGACGGCAGCCAATGTCGGTCAGGGTGCAGCGGCGCTTGCTCTGGCATTAAAAACCAAAAACAGCAAGGTAAAGGCCCTTGCGCTGCCGTCTTCGCTGTCCGCATTTTTAGGCATCACCGAGCCTGCAATTTTTGGTGTCAATATCCGTTACATGAAACCGTTTGTGGCAGGAATGATCGGAGGGGCCTGCGGTGCACTGATTGCCGGATGGACAGGCATCGGAGCGGCAGCTTATGGCGTAACCGGACTGTTCGGATATCTGATTACGACGGATGATACGCTGCAATATACCCTTGTGATTGCGGTAGCGTTTGTGGTCAGCTTCGTGATTTCATGGGTGCTGTATCATGATGAGAAAGCGCCTGGCGAGAAAACCGCCGCACGAAAGCAGTAAACCTATATCCGAAAAGAATGGAAAACACGAAATTCATTCCTTCAAGTTATAAAAGCCATATCAAACCGATATGGCTTTTTTCCTGTTTTTATTGAAAAATATACAGTGTTACGTTAAACTTAGAAAGAACAGCTCAATTACAATTGGGCGCAGTATTGGAGGAACAGCTCGATGAAATTACAGATTGCATGTATTCCGGGCGATGGAATCGGACCGGAAATTGTAGCACAGGCGAATAAAGTATTGGATCAGGTGGCAAAGAAATTCGGCCATGAAATAGAACGCAAGGAGATTTTGATGGGCGGTGCATCGATTGATGTGCACGGCGTACCGCTGACAGATGAGGCGATTGCGACAGCGAAGGCGGCAGATGCGGTTCTGATGGGTTCGATCGGCGGAGATACCAACACCTCCCCCTGGTACAAGCTCCCTCCGGAAAAGCGTCCGGAAGCAGGTCTGTTGAAGATCCGCAAAGCACTCAACTTATTTGCAAATTTAAGACCGGCTTATTTGTATCCGCAGCTTGCAGGCGCGTGCCCGTTAAAAGAAGAAATTAGCCAGGCAGGCTTTGACATGCTGATTATGAGAGAGCTGACCGGCGGTCTGTATTTTGGCGAGCGCCATACGACGACAGAAAACGGCGTGCGCAAGGCAGTCGATACCCTGACCTACACCGAAGAGGAAATCCGCCGAATCGCGATCAAGGCGTTTGATGTAGCGCGCAAGAGAAAAGGCAAAGTGACGAGCGTGGACAAGGCAAACGTGCTGGATTCCTCGAGACTGTGGAGAAGCGTGGTGGAAGAGGTGGCAAAGGATTATCCTGATGTGGAGCTGTCTCATATGCTCGTGGACAACTGTGCGATGCAGCTGGTCAAAGATCCGGCGCAGTTCGATGTGATCCTGACCGAAAATATGTTTGGCGATATTCTTTCGGATGAAGCGAGCATGGTGACCGGCTCGATCGGTATGCTGTCTTCCGCAAGCTTAAACGATACAAAGTTCGGCTTATATGAGCCCAGTCACGGCAGTGCGCCGGATATCGCGGGCAAAGATCTCGCAAATCCCATTGCAACTGTGCTGAGCGCTGCCATGATGCTGCGTTACACCTTTGATCTGGATAAAGAGGCAGAAGCAGTGGAAGAAGCGGTTCGCAAGATTCTGGCAGAGGGCTACCGCACCGGAGATATCATGTCCGAGGGCTGTACACTGGTTGGATGCAGCAAGATGGGCGATCTGCTTGCAGAGAGAATTTAATTCATGACAATAGAATGTGAGGAACGAACAAATGAGAAGTGATAATGTAACAAAAGGCGTCCAGCAGGCACCGCACAGAAGTCTGATGAATGCACTGGGAATGACAGAGGAGGAAAAGAACAGACCGCTGATCGGTATCGTAAACTCCTATAACGAAATCGTGCCCGGACATATGAACCTGGATAAAATTACAGAAGCGGTCAAGCTCGGCGTCGCGATGGCTGGAGGCACCCCGGTTGTATTCCCGGCAATCGCAGTCTGCGATGGTATCGCGATGGGACATGTCGGCATGAAATATTCCCTCGTAACCAGAGACCTGATCTGCGACAGCACCGAGTGTATGGCGATGGCACATCAGTTCGATGGTCTGGTATGTATCCCTAACTGTGATAAAAATGTGCCCGGTCTTTTGATGGCAGCGGCAAGACTGAATATCCCGACGATTTTTGTTTCCGGCGGTCCAATGTTGGCAGGACATCTGCACGGCAGAAAGAGAAGCTTATCTTCTATGTTTGAAGCAGTAGGCTCCGTGGCAGCAGGCACCATGTCGCTGGAAGAGCTGCAGGAATACGAAGAAAAAGTATGTCCGACCTGCGGTTCCTGTTCCGGTATGTACACCGCAAACTCCATGAACTGTCTGACAGAGGCGCTGGGCATGGGATTAAAGGGCAACGGCACAATTCCGGCAGTATATTCTGCACGTATCCAGCTGGCAAAGCATGCCGGTATGCAGATTATGGAGCTGGTTCGCAAGGATATCAAGCCCCGCGACATCATGACAAAGGATGCGTTCTTAAACGCCCTGACCGTCGATATGGCGCTCGGCTGTTCTACAAACTCCATGCTGCATCTGCCTGCAATCGCGCATGAGGCAGGCGTAGAGCTGAACATGGAAATCGCAAATGAAATTTCTTCCCATACACCGAACCTGTGTCATCTGGCACCTGCAGGTCCGACCTACATTGAAGACTTAAATGAGGCTGGCGGCGTATACGCAGTTATGAATGAATTAAATAAGAAGGGACTGTTAAAGACAGACCTGATGACGGTAACCGGAAAGACCGTCGGCGAAAATATCGAAGCCTGTGTAAACCGCAATCCCGAAGTGATTCGTCCGATTGAAAATCCCTATTCTGAGACAGGCGGTATCGCTGTACTCAAAGGCAACCTGGCTCCGGATACCGGTGTTGTAAAGAGAAGCGCTGTTGTACCGGAAATGATGGTTCATGAAGGCCCTGCAAGGGTATTTGACTGCGAAGAGGACGCGATTGCTGCGATCAAGGGCGGCAAGATTGTTCCCGGCGATGTCGTTGTGATTCGTTACGAGGGACCCAAAGGCGGCCCCGGCATGAGAGAAATGCTGAATCCGACTTCTGCAATCGCAGGTATGGGTCTTGGTTCCAGCGTTGCGCTGATTACGGACGGTCGTTTCTCCGGCGCATCCAGAGGTGCGTCGATTGGTCATGTTTCCCCGGAGGCTGCTGTCGGCGGTCCCATCGCACTGGTAGAAGAGGGCGATATCATCAGCATCAATATTCCGGAAAATCGTCTGGATATGAAGGTCTCTGATGAAGTGCTGGCAGAGAGAAGGGCAAAATGGCAGCCCAGAGAGCCGAAGGTAACCACCGGATATCTTGCACGTTACCGGGAAATGGTAACCAGCGGAAACAGAGGCGCTGTACTCGAAATTAAGAAATAAGGATAAAAAGGGGAGGACGATATGGTTCGTACAGGTGCTGAAATCGTCATAGAGTGTTTAAAAGAACAGGGCGTGGATGTTGTGTTCGGATATCCGGGCGGCTCCATTTTGAATGTATATGATGCGTTATACAAGCATAGCGATGAGATTTTCCATGTGCTGACATCTCATGAACAGGGTGCTGCACATGCAGCAGATGGCTATGCGCGTGCAACCGGAAAAGTTGGTGTGTGTATGGCGACCAGTGGTCCCGGCGCGACGAATCTGGTTACCGGCATTGCGACCGCGTACATGGATTCCGTTCCGATGGTAGCGATTACCTGTAATGTAACGCTGCCGCTTCTGGGAAAAGATTCCTTCCAGGAGGTCGATATCGCAGGCGTGACGATGCCGATCACCAAACACGGTTACATTGTAAAAGATGTCAATATTCTGGCAGATACGCTGCGCAAGGCATTTCACATTGCAAAATCCGGCAGACCCGGACCGGTACTGGTAGATATTACCAAAGATGTAACGGCAGCGAGCTGTGAATATACACCCAAAAAACCGGAATCAGTTGAACGTGCCGGACATTACACGCAGGAAGATCTGGATGCCGCGCTGGAAGTGATTTCCAAGGCGAAAAAACCCTATATTTATCTGGGCGGCGGAGCAATTCTTTCCGGCGCTTCAGAAGAGGTGCGTGCCTTTGCCAAAAAATTGGATTCTCCGGTCTGTGATACCCTGATGGGAAAGGGGGCATATGACGGTTACGATCCGCTCTATACCGGTATGATCGGTATGCACGGCACAAAGACCTCCAACCTCGGAGTGAGCGAATGTGACCTTTTGGTTGCACTGGGCGCGAGATTTTCTGACCGTGTCATCGGCAATGCATCCTTATTTGCAAAGAACGCAAAGATCCTGCATATCGATATTGATGCTGCTGAGATCAATAAAAATATCCATGCGGACGTGTCCATTGTCGGAGATCTGAAGGATGTTTTGACAAAGCTGATCGCACGGATGGAACAGATGCATCATCCGGAGTGGACGGCGCATATTCTGGAATTAAAAGAAAAGTATCCGCTCAAATATGACGACAGCCAGTTGAGCTGCCCTTATATTATAGAAGAATTAGACCGCATTACGAAAGGCAATGCAATTATCACAACCGACGTCGGACAGCATCAGATGTGGGCGGCGCAGTATTATCATTATACGAAGCCCCGCACGTTTTTGTCCTCCGGCGGTCTTGGCACGATGGGCTACGGTATCGGGGCATGCATCGGCGCGAAAACAGGCTGCCCGGACAAAATCTGCGTTAATATCGGCGGAGACGGATGCTTCCGTATGAACCTGATCGAGCTTGCGACAGCCAGCAGATATCAGATTCCGATCATCCAGATCATTATCAATAATCATGTGTTGGGCATGGTGCGCCAGTGGCAGACGCTCTTTTATGGAAAACGCTATTCCCAGACGGTTCTGGAGGATGCAGTGGATTACTGCAAGGTAGCAGAAGGATTGGGATGCGCGGCAATCCGCGTCACTGCGAAGGAGGAGGTTGCTCCGGCAATTGAAAAGGCAATCGCACTTCAGAAGCCGGTTGTCATCGACTGCAGAATTCCTGAAGACGATAAGGTATTTCCGATGGTTCCGGCGGGTGCAGCGATCAGCGAGGTTTTTGATGGGGATGACCTTGCAAGCAAATAAATTAACGTAGTAGTTGACTAAAGCGAAAAATACGGGTACAATAGACCGAAAGGTCGGTATCCGTATTTTTATTCAGGCATGAGCGGTATTCGATATCATTTTTTTTAATCCTAGTTTAATGTCTCCACCACCTAGTGATTCTTTTTTGAATAGGAAGTTTCCAAGT